>Ga0209906_100049_pt1 | contig 221731 bp, 227 predicted proteins | sample FECB24metaG_FD_188303 | JGI IMG/M metagenome (GOLD analysis project Ga0209906, IMG submission 188303) | Cyanobacterial communities from the Joint Genome Institute, California, USA from Joint Genome Institute, California, USA - FECB-24 metaG... ...
TGTAAAATTCTGGTTAAGAACTTTGAACGAACCCTAGTTAGTGCCACTGCCAAACTCAATCTCTGCTTCATCAGGCTAATGATTAAGAGGCTTGCAGCATCTTCTTAGATGTCAAATGGGTTCTATAAAAGGATTTGCCCAAGATTCTGCGACGATTATTGAAAAAGGTAAGGGTCGAGGAACGAGTATTGAAATCATTCCAGATTCTGAGCTTTTTGGGCAGACGCAACCTAGATTGGGTGTCATTCGTAGAGCTTTGTTCGAGACAGCCCATTTATATAGTGGGCTTAAGATTGGTTTTCATGAGGAGCGATTCCACGCGCCTAAAGGACTTCAAATGCTTGGCTTTATGCTTCTTGACCCGCTCTCTCTGTACAATGAACCGCAGACTATACCATTTCATGTAACTTTGCATTATGAGAATGTTTTCATCGAAGCAGCAGCTTTCGGAGACGGGCGATCGCAAACAGGCATTTTTTCTTGGGTGAATGGAGCGAGAACGCCGGATCATGGTAGCCATGTTGAAGGTTTTTCACAAGCATTGAAGGAAGTAGGCTGGAACCCATCACTTATACTCATCCATGTTGTAATGTATGATCCACGGTTTGCTGGGCCTACACGTAATAAGCTGGATATACCACATATTCGGAAGGTAACTCAGGATGCTTTAGGCGAATTGCTACGTCAGTATCGGGCAGTATCGGGGTGCATGAAACAAGTATTCGTCTCTTGGGTAGCAACTCAGGTTAACCCTTCGGTGTAGCGGACAGATGAGAGCCACTGGTGCTTAATTCTAGGTCATCTGTCACTGTTGACCTTTGACAACAGACTAAAAAATATGTAGTGATTGCCGTATAAAGCAAGCTGAGGTTTTTAGATTATGAAAGTAGCTGATTTAGCCGTATTGGTAATCGAAGAACTAGAACAAGGTTTTAACCTAATCCATAAGATAAAGAAGCTGTATACAAGCGATCGCTTCACCTAACACTACTCAACTACAATAGAGATAGACTTTGTTGAGATTTGTATCGTTAGGGATTAGCTGTCATGGCTCCCGCCGTTTTAATTCAAAATCTGCAAAAGCGCTACGGCACTGTTGAAGCTGTCAAAGATGTCTCCTTTCAGGTAGAACCAGGAGAAATCTTTGGTTTACTTGGCCCCAACGGTGCAGGCAAAACCACGACTCTGCGTGCCTTGTGTACTCTCACGACACCGGATGCTGGCAAAATCGAAGTATCTGGTGTCTCTGTTATAGATAATCCCAGAGTGGCAAGACAACGGTTAGGCTATGTAGCTCAGGAAGTCGCTTTAGATAAAGTGCTGACTGGACGAGAACTGCTGCAATTGCAAGCGGCACTTTATCACCTCCCAGGCGCAATAGCAAAACAGCGTATTGATACAGTATTAGATTTGCTTGGTTTGCAGGAATACGCCAATAAAAAGACTGGAACCTACTCTGGCGGTTTACGCAAGCGCCTCGATTTAGCTGCTGGGTTACTCCACGCACCAGACGTTCTGGTGTTGGATGAGCCAACAGTGGGGCTTGACATAGAGAGCCGTTTTGTGGTTTGGGATTTCCTGCGGAAGTTGCGCGCATCTGGGACGACAGTAGTAATTACTAGCCACTATTTAGAAGAAATCGACGCGCTGGCCGATCGCGTAGCAATTATTGATCGTGGCATTGTGATTGCATCTGGTACACCTTCACAGTTAAAAGACAAAGTAGGGGGCGATCGCATCACTTTGCGAATCCGCGAGTTTTCCCCAATTGAGGAAGCCGAAAAAGCCAAAAACCTCCTGCAACCTTTGCCGTTTGTGCAAGAAGTCATCATCAACAGCGCTCAAGGTAACTCCCTCAACTTGGTGGTGACACCTCAGAATGATGTTCTTATTAGCATACAGCAAGCATTAAATACCGCTGGCTTGCCCATTTTTGGTATTGCTCAATCTCGCCCCAGTCTCGATGATGTTTACCTCGCTGCTACAGGACGCACGCTAATGGATGCAGAACTGGCAGCAGTTGCTGCTCGCGATCCGAAAGCTGAGAAAAAGCAGAATATGAGATAGGTACTGCTTCGCATGTCAAAGGTCAAAAGTTCAAAGTCCAGAGTTATTGATCCTTGACCATTGACTGTTGACCATTGACTCTTGACTCTCAACTAATCCAAAATCACTATGAGTGTTACTCCTAAATCTGATATCAATTGGCAGCCAGCGACATCACCGCAAGCTAACGCTGATGCTGCTCACAATTTTTTCGGTGAATTAGTACAAGAGACGCTAGCTTTAACTCGTCGCTTGTTTATTCAGTTGCAACGCCGTCCTTCCTCCTTGGTTGCCGGAATTATTCAGCCAGTGATGTGGTTGGTACTATTTGGTGCTTTGTTCCAAAATGCTCCCAAGGGTATATTTGGCAATACAACAAATTATGGTCAGTTTTTGGCTGCTGGCATAATTGTTTTTACAGCATTTGCAGGGGCGCTGAATGCTGGTTTACCCGTGATGTTTGACCGGGAGTTCGGCTTTTTGAATCGTTTGCTGGTGGCTCCATTAGCATCAAGGTTTTCAATTGTCTTTGCTTCAGCAATTTTCATCATCAGCCAAAGTTTGTTGCAAGCGGCGGTGATTGTCGCAGCAGCTGCCTTTTTAGGGGCTGGGTTGCCGGATGCAGCGGGTTTGAGTGCGATCGCTCTAATTGTTTTTCTCCTCGCTTTGGGCGTGACAGCCATCTCCCTAGGTTTAGCTTTTGCCTTACCCGGTCACATTGAACTAATCGCGGTGATTTTTGTCTCTACTCTACCGCTGCTGTTTGCTAGTACTGCTTTGGCTCCTTTATCCTTCATGCCTAAGTGGTTACAAATTGTGGCTACCCTCAACCCCCTTAGCTACGCTATTGAGCCAATTCGCTATCTTTATCTCCACAGTAATTGGGGATTGGGTAGTGTTGTCATGCAGGCTCCTTGGGGTAATGTTACCTTTGGCGGAGCGTTGCTGGTTTTGCTTGGCTTTGCCCTTGTCGCCTTGTTAAGCATTCAACCCCAACTACGGCGGACTCTTGCTTAAGATAAAAGCATGATTGCGTTAAAGCGTTTTTAGGTCAAAACTCCATGAAAAAACCATTTTTACCAGTAGTAACCAGACTTTTTGTCGTAACCGTCGCAGGAATTGGCTTTGCCTCCTTGCTCACTGCTCAACCTAGCTTGGCTCAACTCAACCAGGTGGATTCCTTTCCTGGCGGCGGTAATTCAGATCAAAATACTGATCCCTTTTCCCGCAACTCAGGTGATTTCAATATGTTTGACCTGATTCATCGGGCAAATTTTGGGACTCTCAACTGGAATTCTCAAGAACAGAACGAAGAACTAGACTCAGCAGCAGCAGCGTTTAAAAAAAGGCAACAACAACTAATTCAAGGTCAACAACAGCAGCAGCCTACCCCAAATTTGCCAACCATTACATTGCCGTCAGCTACACCACCAGTGATTACACAACCTTCAGGCAATTAAATTCCAACTAAAAACCCCAACTTAGAGGGGTTGGGGTTGAAGTTAGGCTGATTAAAAAGAATCCTTAATTATCAGATCAAAAACTACAGCCCAAGTGTAGCTAAAACGTCCTTAGCATGGGTGCTTGTGTTGACACTGGCATCAACATGGATAATTTTGCCGTTAGGATCAATTACGTAGGTGACACGCTTGGCATAACCGCCGCCATCTACATCGAAAGCTTTGATGAGAGATTTGTCGGTGTCTGCCAATAGAGGAAAATTCAGATTATACTTTGTCGTAAATGCCTGATGGGCAATTTCATCATCTGCGCTGACTCCCAGCACTACAACATTTTTGCCTTGATATTCAGATTGGGCGTCCCGAAAACTACAGGCTTGTTTGGTGCAACCTGGCGTGTCATCTTTGGGGTAAAAATACAAAACGACCGTCTTCCCGGCAAAATCAGATAATGAGATAGTGTTGCCGTTAGTGTCTTTAGCGGTAAATGCAGGTGCATCCGTACCAACTGCTAGAGGCATAATGAACCTTTCCTGTTTGAGATTATTGATGCACTTGAAATTTTACAATAATTTACAATGATTAAATATAATTGCTAGAAAACAGCATAACTATTTTCAGGTGAACAATTTTGTTTAAATGAGGTAGCTAGAACAATAACAAGCATATTTTTAAATCAAGACTCAATTAAAGATTGGAAATTAAGAATTAGGTAAACTCTTTCCCATTCCCCATTCCCCATTCCCCATTCCCCATTCCCCATTCCCCATTCCCCAATGCCTGCTGTTGATTCCCAAAACCCGAAAACTTTTGTCTATCCTCATAGCACAGTAGAAAGAGCCGAGCGATCGCTAGTGTGTTCGCCTTTTAATTTATGTTTATTTGAAATAATGGGACACCAGAGCGTGTCATTAAGTGCGATCGCTCTGGAAAATGGTATTAAGCACGGCTACACCAAACGCCCTTTATCAGAATTAGCATGTGACAACGCCTTAGGGTGGCTGATCCAAGTAGGTGTACTACGGCGAGAAGTCGATGGTCAGGGGATTACAGATAGTTTTCGCCTCACTCCCCTAGGTCGCCAGTTAGTAGAACAATATCATGGAACAAGTTGGCGTACTCCTTCTTGGAGCGATCGCTTATATGATGCTGTGATTCGTTGGTTTCGACTACCCTTTTAGAATGGATCAAGTGAAGGTTAGGATAAGGGAGTAAAAGGGAACAATATATACGGAAGTGTCAACCTCCTTGATGAAATCTTTACTGTTAACTATCTTCGTGAGATGTGAGCGAGGGTTAGAGAACAGAGATAAAAACACAAGGGATTAAATGCCTGCAATTTGGCCTCTGGAGCCTTCCCTAGCTTTTAACTTTTGGCGAGCGGATTGCCATATTACCGTTCACCCCTTTTATTTCAACACTTAGCTTGAAAAATTAATAGTGACCTATGAAATCAATTATGGTGGTGGGGACAACATCCCATGCAGGGAAATCACTCTTAACTACAGCTATTTGTCGCATTCTGTCGCGGCGTGGCTGGCGAGTGGCTCCCTTTAAAGGTCAAAATATGGCTTTAAATGCTTATGTTACTGCCAGCGGCGGAGAAATTGGTTATGCCCAAGCAGTACAAGCTTGGGCGGCTGGAGTTGTCCCTTGGGTAGAAATGAACCCGATTTTACTCAAACCCCAAGGGGATATGACCTCCCAAGTAATAATTAAAGGCAGATCTGTAGGCAAAGTTAACGCTGCCGATTACTACGAGCAATACTTTGAACTAGGTTGGCGCACAATTGAAGAATCGCTACAGCATTTAGAAACAGAATTTGATTTGCTCGTTTGCGAAGGCGCAGGTAGTCCAGCGGAGATTAACCTCAAGCACCGCGACTTAACCAATATGCGGGTGGCAAAACATTTGAATGCGCCAACAATATTAGTAGTTGATATTGACCGGGGTGGTGCTTTTGCCCATGTGATAGGAACCCTAGAATTACTGGAGCCAGATGAACGCGCTTTAATTAAGGGTGTGGTAATTAACAAATTCCGAGGACAGCGATCGCTCCTAGAACCGGGGATAAAATGGTTAGAAGAACGCACGGGTATTCCCGTTGTTGGTGTTATCCCATATTTAGAACAAGTATTTCCGGCAGAGGACTCTCTCGACCTACTGGAACGTCAATCGAATAAAGTCCAAACAGACCTCAATATTTCCGTTATCCGCTTACCAAGAATTGCTAACTTTACCGACTTTGACCCACTGGAATCAGAACCGACAGTTTCAGTGAAATTTCTTAGTCCTAAGCAAGATTTGGGACACCCTGACGCTGTGATTATTCCAGGGACAAAGACCACAATAGCTGACTTGTTATTAATGCAAAGAAGCGGTATGGCAGAAGCAATACAACATTATGCAGCTTCTGGCGGCACAGTTTTGGGCATTTGCGGTGGCTTCCAAATGCTGGGTCAAATCATTGCCGATCCAGAGGGGATAGAGGGACAAGCTGGGAGATTTCAGGGGTTAAATCTATTACCAATCAGAACCGTAATTACAGGACAAAAAATAGCCCGCCAGCGCCAGGTTAGCTCGAATTATCCCCAACAGGGCTTACCAGTAACTGGCTTTGAAATCCACCAAGGGCGATCGCGTATAGAACCGCAAGCAGATGCCCAAGCCTTCCAACCCTTATTTGATGATGTTAATTTAGGATTGGTGGATAGTTGTCAATCAGTCTGGGGTACTTATCTCCACGGACTTTTTGACAATGGCCCTTGGCGACGCGCTTGGTTAAATCGCCTTCGTCAACAACGGGGTTTGAAATCTTTGCCTACTGGTGTTCCTAACTACCGGGAACAGCGAGAGCATATTTTGGATTCTCTAGCCACTGAAGTTGAAAGCCATTTAGACTTAACTCCATTTTTGTCTTAGCTAGGCTAGTATTTGATGATTGTTCGCGTCCGCTTTTTACCAGATGATGTCACAGTAGATGCCGAAGTGGGAGAAGCCCTTTTGGATGTAGCAGATCGGGCTGGAGTGTTTATTCCCACAGGCTGTCTTATGGGGTCGTGTCATGCTTGCACCGTGGAATTAGAGGATGGAGATATCATCCGCGCGTGTATCACAGCAGTACCAGTAGAGCGCAAGGAATTGACAATTAATCTGTTTAGCGATTCAACTTGGTAGTTTTTCAACCCTTGAGGAAGTAGAGGGGAAAAAACAAGATAAATAAGCTCAAGTACCAAATGGTAATTGAGTGGTCTGAGAAAGACAATTTTTTCTTGGTAGGATTACGTAGTTTTCCAGGACAACGCTAGCGGATTGTAGCAAATGGAATTAAGGACTAGATTCTCTAATTATTGCTTACTAAGCTACGAGTGACCCACTTCCAGAACCAACAGTAAGTAGGGTGTGCTAATGGATTTTCCCGTTTTGGCACGGTGAACCAACTCCCAAATTCCCCATTAATTAGATTTAATATTGAGGGCGTATTGTCTAAATCTCTCCAAATCAGCTTGAATTGTCGATTCAACCACCCGTCCTAAAAACAAGTTATCCATGATTTTGCCAATAATGCCAGGGATGGCATATGAAATAGTCATTTTGACGATGCTACTATCGTGGCGATCATAGAAGCGAATGGCTCCCTGATTCGGCAAGCCATCAACAGATTCCCATTGAATAATTTGGTTGGGAATGACTTTGAGAATCCGAGATTTCCAGTTAAATTCCAGACCTCCAGTACTAAGTTTCCAAAGAGATATCTCTGGATCATCTGGCGGAATTTTCACCGAATCAATCCACTTCATCCAGCGGGGCATTTGCTCCAAATCAGACCATAAGCTCCATACTAGGTCTATAGGAGCTTCCACCTCGACCTGTACACTATGTTCTAGCCAATCTGACATCGCTCTTCTTCCTTAGTGTCTATAGGCTCACCAAAGTTTCGCTCAACAGTTTACTTTTAAGCGTTCCCGGAGGGTAGCTGCTGCTCGAACTTATCTTTGCAGTTTCTCAATTCTTCAGACTCTCCAAAATCGCTTTTGCTGCACGCCGTCCAGAAATTGTTGCTCCTTCCATGCTGTCGATGTAGTCTTGCTGTGTATAACTCCCTGCTAGGAAGAAGTTATTGACTGGTGTCTTTTGGTTAGGACGGTATACATCCATTCCTGGCGCTTCTCGGTAGAGAGACTGAGCAAGTTTTACCACACTGTACCAAGTCATATTTAGCTCTCGCGACGATGGAAACAGTTCATGCACTTGCTTAAGGACATGTTGAGCGATCGCTTCATTACTTTGTTTTATAAACGGATCTCCCGGTGTCAACACCAGTTGCAACAACGACCCCTGTCCTTGGCGATAATAATCAGCAGGGCTAGTCAAAGCCAGGTCAGCAAAACAGGAAAAGTCAGCATCGGCTGTATACAGCAAATTATCTATTCCTACCGCTTGATTTAGCTGTTTACGTTGCTCTCCATCGTACAGTTCTGTTACCCATCCATCGAATCTTAACTGCACTGTTGCTACTGGCACAGCATCCAGTTTGTATATATTGTCAAATTCTGACCACTTACGCCACTCTTGGGGTAGGACGCGCTGAATTCCTGGCACATCACAAGCACAGACATAGGCATCAGCGGTGATAGTTTCTACTTTATCGCCTTCGGCAACTACTATACCCGTGACGTGAGTTTGTTCACCTGACTCAGTAAACTGAATTTCTCGCACCTGCCGACGCGTATAAACTTTAGTACCTCTAGCTTCCAAATATTCCAATATGGGTTTGTGCAAGTACTCATCGGGAGAACCTTCCAGCATTCGCAGTACTGAGGCTTCAGTTTTAGCTGCAAAAAACTGGAATATTGTTAACATACAACGGGCAGAAATATTGTCGCAATCAATAAATCCCAGAGCGTAGGCGATGGGGTTCCACATTCGTTTAATGCTACCCTCACTCCCCCCATGACTACGGAACCAGTCGGCAAAACTGATTTTATCTAGTTTGCGGATGGTTTTCATCGCCCCGTCAAAGTCCACTAAGCCCCAAACTATTGGACTAGTACCTAATGCCAGTGCATTTTGCAATTTATCCTGCAACGAGAGTTGGGAAGTAGTGAAAAATGCTTTTAACCCATTAAAAGGTGCACCAGTGAGGAAGCGAAAATCTAAAGCACCAGTGCGTCCCCCTTTGTTAATAAAAGTATGGCGATGTTCTTTAAGGCGTAAGTTTTTTAACACCCCCACCTTCTTCATCAAGTCAAATAGCTGGTAGTAGCAGCCAAAAAATACGTGCAAACCCATTTCAACATGGTTGCCATCCCCATCAACCCAGCTGCCAACTTTACCACCGACAAACGGACGAGACTCAAAAATTTGTACTTCACAACCAGCATCAGCTAAATCAACTGCGGTTGCTAGCCCAGCTAGTCCCGCACCTACGATTGCAACGCGCATTCCGTCGTTCCTTTTCAGCTTCTTTACAGATTGTAACTGGGTTGGTGTCGGAATTTGCTACTCGTATCAATTTAACTAGTATATCAAGGGACTGTATTTCGATACTAAAACCTCTTTAATGACTGTTTTTCGTTTCAGCAACTGACCAGACGCGAGAAACATCGCGTCTGTATCGGTCAGACAAACTTTTGCCTATGAAGACGGACTCAAAACAGGTGTTATGGCTATTTTCTTTGCAAAAAATTCAGTGATTTGGTACACCTTGAAAACACCTTGCTACTTACTTGAATCTTTGCTGTCGTCGGAGACAGGCAAACTTCTAATTAGTTCACGAATGACATCGGTTGCAGGTCTACCTGTTTGCTGGCAATATTTTTCCAGTTTTTCTGCTTCCTGTGTTGCCAGATTGACAGTTATACGTTTTACGGCCCATTTTTTATTTGTCATATATCATGCAATCTGCTGTATGTTAAGATTTTCAGAAGAGTCTAATTAAAGAGGAAAACGATAAGATTATCAGAGTTTGTCTCACGAAACAAGTAATAGTATTAATATTGAAATTGTTCCGTTTGTCAAAATATTCTTCATTTCCTAATCTAAAAACTACAGTTTATTTGTCACTTTTGTAACATGAAAAAGAGCGCATACTTGCTCTTGAAGATAATAACCCTAGTAACACGATGAGTAAAGACTGACAATTAAATTTTATAAGTAAATTTAAGATACATACTATTAACCCAATCGATATTTCCAAAATTATTCTTCATCAAAAGCGTTTGACCTTCTCTTTCGCCGAAGTTCTCCAAAAACCCTGGTTATAAAATTTGCTACAACATCTGAAAATAAGCTCTAACCTCATTTTCATGCTTAATTGCTGACTCCAAGGTGAGTTGCAATCGTATATATGGATGGTTGTCAGTCATCTAAAAGTAAGCAAATAAGCGCTTGTTCTAAAACGAAAGTGATTGGTGTAAGTATCTGGCTGGCGAGATAAACCAAGGGTGAGGATCGATGTACTATTTTCTTATCAATCCCTGATTTACACCAATTGTGTTTTATTACAAACTTCTGTTTTAAGTTTCCGTAAAAATCCCATTATTTTGGAAACAATTTTTTCTCCTCCTTCTAAAGATACAATTTATTTTAAGCTGAGCTAATCGTTCGCTTGTTCTCCAAAATTCTAATTATAGGCTTCCTTCATTCAGACTTATCACTCTTATCCATTGTTTTGGAGTTTTGGCAATACTTTCTAGCTCATTGCTGTGCTAATGATGCAACATAATCATTTTTTTTAATACTTAAAACTGGCTTTAAATCAATGCCGAAAAACTATTGGTATTCAATCATTAGTTGTCGGCAACATTACCTACAAAAAGTATTGCACACTTCAAATTCTTCGGGAGTGTGTTCATTATAGCTATGATTGAAGTGCTTTAAATAATCTTTATTAAAAGGCTAAAAATTATAATTTTTCATTCTTTATAAAAGAATTACAAAGAAACAGATATTAATCTAAAGTTTTGGTTAACGATATTGATATATAACAAGATAGTGACCCCAAAAATTTATTAAACAAAAGATTCAGATGTTTAATTGCGTCAGATAAATTTAAACAAACTAACTTTTGCATATATACCGCTATTGTAGAATAATATTTTATACTAAATATATTCAGTAAAAGTTAGTGGAAAAATATGAGTATATAGGTACTTCATGAAATTTAGATAAACTTAATTTCTATTCTGCGCTTGTAAAGGTTGAAGTAAGCAGCATAAGAGTGAGGGGATATTGCTCCACCTAGTCAATTGCAATCTCATATAATAATTAGGGTTATGAGTGCAACTTGCGGTATCAAGTTTATCGCAAAATCTCAAGACTAAATATTTACTAGAGCGTTTGAAGATTAGCTAGGAATATTTCTTCAGACGCTTGTTAATAACCACAGACAAACTGCAATTTGTCTAAAGCTACGTTGAACTGGGATTATTAAGTGGGCAATTATTCAAATTCAAGTTGGGGCATAAGTTGCAGAGTGCCGATGCCTAAATTTTTGGGTGAAAGCGATCGCGCTTCAAACAAGGCCATCATATCTCTTAACTGGGGATTACCACGAGAAGCTCCCGTTAGTCCCTTGGCAATAATTAAACCACAGTAGCCCTGAGTATTTTTACACCGCTGATTCCACTTTTTCCGAGCTTCTACATGAGTTGGATCGTCATCTAAAAATTCACCGAATAAGAACAATTCATCATTTTGAGTTTGTAATAAACCGAGGTCATAACGATTATTATCAAAGGGATCAGCACCTGGATTAAAGCAAATTGCCTTCAGTCCGCCAGCCGCCTGAATATTTTCAATTACAGTCTTAGCCTTGGGACGGGAAGTTTGAATTAAAATTACGGGCAAACCGTCACCTACTTGTTTGATTTCACCAGCTTTCTGGTAATTAATTCCCTTATGTAGGTACTCGAACATCTCCCATGACACTACACCTAGACTGAGGAATGAATCTTCTGGTATCAAGTCATCTCGTAAGGACTGGAATGTCGAGGAGCCAGAGTCCTCAATTTCCTGACTCTCGATACCAAAGCCTGCCATTTCCTCCAATTCTGCTGCCATCTGCGGCATGGTAGAGACAGTAACAGATACTGATTTAGTTGATTCTTCTGACCGTGGAGTAGAAATGCGATAACGACGGCTGAGGGTAGGGAAGGTATCTCCATGAAGTTGGCGACGGTGATCGCGAATAAAGCGGCTCAGGCTTTCTAAGGCAACTAAAACTACCAATGCTTCTTCGTCATACAAAACAGACCGCAGTCCCTCTAAGGGATGGATATTGCCGAAGGTGGGGTCAATTTCTGATAATGGCAGATTCCCTAAATCACCAACTTCATCTTCATCTTCATCAGTATCATCGGCTCGCTCAAACGTCAAAAACAAGCAATCTTGCTTGAGGAAAGCTTCTTCTAAACGCTGGGTTGATTCATCATCCCTTAAAACTGCTGCACGAAAACGCTTCAGCGAATCTTCAGAGCGGTAAAACAAAATGCCATATTCCATCCCCAGCATTCCCATCACTGAGGCGTAGAGTGTACCAACATCCCATTTATTGATCTCTATTGACAAGATTTGCTGTTCTTCCAAAAATTCCCAAGGAGCTGCTTGCCAAATTGCAAATGCTTGATCTCGCAAGATTTGTGCATACTGCGGAGGCAAATCAGGGATTTGGCTATCGAGGATATCGGAAAACCCACGAAATAGTTCATCAATCAAAGGTAATTCGGGTGCGTAGTCAATGGTGATATCCAAATCTTGCAGCACCCCGCGCAGGTAAAATTGGATCTCGCGGTCTCGCACCACAATTCTTTGAGGTCTAGCGGGTTTGGCTGGGCTGTGGGGATGCTCCATTGCTCGCATTAAGGTACGAACAATTGCTTCCGGCCCGATGTCTGGAGCGATCACGTCCATTCCTCGAACAATACCTTGCGAACCATCCACCCAAAGAATGCATTCGCCATTTGCCTCTGAGTCTCTCGGTTGGGTTGGTGATGATGATAACGGACGGCGATCGCCCTCCCATACAGAAGGAATTTGAGTTAATTTCTTCAACCGACGACTGGTAGAGCGATTAAAACTTGTCATAGAGTAGGTTAATCAAAAGAAGCAATATTGTTCGTAAACTTTTGGGAATGGCTAGCCTCGGATGAAATTTTCCTGGCTGCTGCTGAAGGGTGGTTGCTGCTCAGGCTGCTGTCAGGCTTGAACTCCAAAAATACTGGATCTATAAACACACCGAATCCCCCAATTCTAGAATAAAAATCTTTGGCTGCTTTTGACGGAGTGTTTACAATTTGGCATCTAGCGACGTCAATGCCGCTAGAATAAATACAAAAACACCAAGAGTAACCCAGAGGCAATAACAAGTCTAGACAGGGTACTGCTTAGATCACTTAAGGAGTTTAAAAAGCAGATGACACAAGCAACTAAGCCTCAACAACGCGGAATTCAGTTGAGCGAAGCAGCATTGCGCCAGGTAAAGTTACTCCAAGACAGACAAGGCAAAGACTTGTGCTTACGGGTAGGAGTACGTCAAGGAGGCTGCTCTGGGATGTCTTACATGATGGACTTTGAAGATGGCAGCAAGATCACCCCTCAGGATGAAGTTTTTGACTATGAGGGTTTCAAAATTGTTTGCGATCGCAAAAGCTTATTATATCTCTATGGCTTAATGCTCGATTATAGCGATGCCATGATTGGTGGGGGCTTTCAATTTACTAACCCCAACGCTAACCAAACTTGCGGTTGCGGTAAGTCGTTTGGTGTGTAATATTGTCATTTGTCTCCGAAGTTCCGAGCCTCGCTCCGCGAGGAGCTAACGCTAACGGAGGAAGCCTCCGCTCAGACTTCTCTCTTTTTCCTTCGTCATTTGTTGTTTATATGTTGCTCATGACCAAGGACTAATAAATAATGACTAATTTACTATGACTCAAACAGTTGAATCCCTGTTTGATACAGGTTTGGAACGTTATAAAGCTGGAGAAGCAGCAGATTCTTTAATCCCTGTGTTTAAAGAAGTTTGCGATCGCGCTCCCAAAACTAGTTCAGCTTGGATTTGTTTGGCGTGGTTGTATCTCCTCGATAACAAAGCCAGCTTGGCTTATAAAGCTGCACAAAAAGCAGTAAAGTTAAATCCACAAGACCCACAAGCCAGGATTAATCTTGCTCTAGCAATGCTGGAGACAGGTCAAAAAGGATTGCGGGAACATATTGACTTGGTACAACAGTTAATTTTTGTTAACCCAGAATGGCAGGATGAAATCAAAAACAGTATTGAAGATGGTTTAAGTAGAAAACCAGATTGGCAGAGTTTGGCAAAAGTCAAAAACTGGCTATTTGAAGAATAATTGAAAATTGGGAATAGGGAATTGGAATTATACTCCATTTCCTATTTCTTATTACTCATCCTAATTTTTTATGCAACAAGTTGAAAATGAGAGATAAATTATTAAGCTGGTTAAACCTGGTTTTAGTCGCAGATGTTTTTCTAGTTTTGTTTGGCTTTGGTTGGCTAGCGATCGCAGCAATTGGTGATGCCGCTGGAGTAAACCTGGGTCTGGATTTGTGGCACAAACTTTGGCAACCCGTTTTTAACCCAGCTATTGGCATTCTCATGGGTGGTGCTATTCTCAGCGGTATTATCAGTTGGGTTTCTCGAAAATTTCTCTCTAGTCAATAGTCAACAGTTGACGACGCCTCGACTTTTGACTGTGAACCCCTTCGGGGTTTGCCAGTCGCTCATGGGGGGCCACTGCGGTGGACGGGTTAAGAGGCATAAAGCAAGTGGCGTGGAAACCCCCTGTTCTGCGCGCTGGCTCACTATGAACTGTGTTTAAGAATCTCTGTTAATGCTGATTGCAAATTAGGATATTGATACTCAAAGCCTGCCTCTACAGTGCGCTTAGGTAGAACTTGTTGACCTTCTAAAACCACTATTGCGCCATCTCCTAAAAGTGCCTCAATAGCGAAGCCTGGAACAGGCAACCAGGAAGGGCGATTGATTACTTGGCCTAAAGTTTGGCTTAACTCTGTCATCCGCACAGGGTTATAAGTAGTAGCATTATATACGCCCTCCATTTCTGGTTGAGTTAAAGCTTGCAGAATCAAATTAACTACATCCTCTAAATGAATCCATGAGAACCACTGGCGGCCACTGCCAATGGGCCCACCAGCAAAAAGTTTGAAAGGAGTAATCATTTTACCTAAGGCACCACCATTGCCCAGGACAATACCTAAACGCAAAATTACTAATCGCACACCAGCATCTTTGACTTTTTGGGCTTCTGCTTCCCAAGTTTGGCAGACTTGGGCGAGAAAATCGTTACCAGAAGAGCTGGTTTCGTCAAAGGTTGCGGTTTCACTAGTGCCGTAGTAGCCAATAGCTGAAGCATTGACCAAAACACTTGGCTTAGGGTTAGCGTTGGTTATGGCTTCCACTATTTTTTGTGTACCTAGCTTACGGCTATTAAGAATTGTCTGTTTGTGTTGTGGTGTCCAGCGTTCCTCAGCGATAGGTTCTCCTGCCAGATTAACTACACCATCACAACCAGCGATCGCACTTTGCCAAGAACCAGATGTAGTTGCTGTATAGGCAACAATTTCTAAATTAGGGAATGCCTGGGATGGAAAAACCTTATGTGCAAAGGTAGTGTTACGGGTTAACACCAGTATTTGATGACCTTCCTCGTGGAGTCGTTGTACCAAACGACTACCCACAAATCCTGTTGCTCCAGTAATTGCTACTTTCATAATGTACCTCCACCAAACCCCTATTTTACTAGCTATTAGCTATGGCGCGTTAGTGGTTGGTTGTTCCAATAACACGTCTTCTGCCACCATTTAAACAGTAAGGATAAAAGCTGACAAAACTAAGTAGTTGATTATATCTATCTTCTTTTCCGTAAACTATTATAGGATGGACGGAGTGTTGCAAGGCGTGGGGCTATTATGGCTCGCTATACCTGTTCATTTATTGTTTCTGTTCCTGTTAACCATCTCCAGCCGTTACTTGTAGAACTTTTGCAGGATTGTGAGTTGGACATTCAATATTACACGGGTGATTACATCATGGCTCGTGAGATTCCTGGTAGCATTTCCTTTTCCAAGTTAGTCAAGGTAGAAGTATTGTTTGATAAATCAACAGCCACCGAAACCGAAACCCGGATGAGTATTGTGATTAAAAACGAAGAACTGCCGCTCCAACTTGATAATCACTGCCGACAAATGTTTGAATTCGTCAAGCAAGCGATTGAAAATAGCCGCCATTGGCATCTAATCGAAAGTCTTGCCGGATAATGATAATTATTAGTGCTTATAGTAAAGGCGATCGCGGCGGCTAACTTTGTCTGAAACTAACCGCCGCGATCGCCTTTGCTCAACATAAAACTAATTTAGGTATGTTGTCAGTCCTCTAGATCCTCAGTCATACCAGGGTTTATTAGTGTAATATCATACTCACTAGAATCCGTTTGTCCCGAACGTTGAGTATTTTTTAACAAGTAATAAATAGCACGTACTTGAGGCCCAAAAACGATCTCGTCTTCATTTTTCAGATCGTAGGCTGGCATCTTGCGCCCATTAATCATCAAACCGTTAGAACTAGGCTTCCCTTTAGCATCGCCATCTACAATTCGGTAATAATAGCTATGACTAGTATGCTCTCTCGGTAATCTTACTAATGTCGCATGACGACGGGAGACAAACTGCGACATCAAACGGATATTGCACTCGCGATCTCTACCGATAGAATAAACAGGGTGCTCCAGAGAAAATTCTTTGCGACCTTGATCATCTTCAATAATCAGTAGATGGCTTTCATTAGTTTCTGCTGCCATTGACAAATCGTTGCTAAAATCGGTTGAACTGTGATTAATCAAGATTTGTTTAGTATCGTTTCCTGCCATTCTCGCGCACTATAGTCTGTGGTACTGCTCTAAATAAGCCTTGAAATTGCATATTACCTTGAAAGAGTAGAACATAGCTGCTCTACTCAAATGACTAGGATATTTAGAAGAGGAGTTTCAACAGGTTTTGTGAGATGCGTAACACCTAGTGATTGAGCCAGGTTAACCTGAGATGGAAATCACCAAGATTGTCCTGAGAAATTTTACCCCCAATCCCTGATTCTACGAATGATGCGCCAAAAGCCGCAATAGCACTGAGTTAGTGACGACGCTAACAGAGCTAAAAGCCATTAATGCAGCGGCACCAGATGGGCTAAGGACAAAACCCATACTAGGCAACAAAACACCCGCTGCCAAAGGAATACCTATTGTATTATATGCAAAAGCCCAGAATAAATTCTGACGAATTTTGTTGAAAGTGGCACGACTTAGCTCAATTGATTCCACCACATCACTTAGGCGATCGCGCATCAGGACAATTTCAGCAGTTTCTATTGCTACATCTGTCCCGGAGTGTAAAGCAATGCCTACATCTGCTTGAGATAAAGCTGGAGCATCATTGCTACCATCCCCAACCATTGCGACTACTGAGTTCTGATCTGGGAGTGAGGAGTGAGGAGTCCCCTTTGTGCCTGCTTTTTGTAGAGATTCAATTGCAGCTGCTTTTTTAGCTGGAGGGACACCCGCGATTACATCAGTGCTATCTAGTCCCAGTTGTTTGGCTATAGCATTAGCTGCTTCTAATCTGTCGCCACTGAGCAGCATTACCCGTAAACCCATCTGGCGCAACTTGTCTATGGTGGCTTGGGCATCTGGTCTGAGGGTATCACGAACAGCAATTAGCCCCGCTAAAGTTCCTCCAACTGCTACGCAAACGACTGTTTTACCATCTGCTGCTAGCTCTTGCGCCACTTGTTGTGCAGTTTGGCTAATAGCAATTCCGTGCCAACTCAACCAATCCCAGTTCCCTAACAGTACGCATCTACCCTCTACCACAGCAGACACCCCAAGTCCAGGTTCTGTGTGAAAGTCCACAGCATCCAGGATGGATAACTGTTGGCGTTGCGCTTCCTGCTGAATAGCTTTTGCTAGAGGATGGTAAGTGCCACTTTCTACTGCTGCTGCTAATTGTATTAAGGATTGAGAATTCCCATTCTCCAATTCTCCAATTAGGAAGCAATCTGTAACTGTGGGATTGCCTGTGGTCAAGGTACCAGTTTTATCAAAAACTACGGTATCTAGCTGATGTACTCTTTCCAAAACGTCGCCGCCTTTGATCAACAGACCACGTTCTGCACCCATACCAGTCCCCACGAGAATGGCTGTTGGTGTGGCAAGTCCCAAAGCACAAGGACAAGCGACTACCATAACTGCGATCGCTAACTTTAAGCTAACTAAGAGTGGGGAGTAATGAGTGGGGAGTGATGAGTGGTGAGTACTGAGCGAGGAGTGATGTGCCATTTCCATGCCACTAGACATAGTGACATCAGGCCAAATATGAGTACCGAAAAAGTACCAAAAGCCAAATGTTAGGATAGCAGCTGCCAACACCCCGTAGGTAAAGTAACCAGCTACTGTATCTGCTAATTTCTGTACCGGGGCTTTCCGGGTTTGCGCGGCTTCCACGAGTGCGACAATTTGAGCCAAAGTTGTATCACTTCCGGTACGCGTTGTCTGAATAGCGATCGCTCCTGACTGGTTTAGCGTCCCTGCTGTTACCATATCTCCTGGTTGCTTGATCACTGGCACTGCTTCCCCAGTCAGCATTGACTCATCAACCGTTGTTTGTCCAGCTACCACCTCTCCATCAACGGGGATTTTATCTCCTGGTAGTACCTGCAACCATTCACCAACACGCACTTGTTCAGCTGGAATCTCTACACTAGAAGACCCCGCTTCTACTTTCTCTGGATTGGTAATTAATCGCGCCACCTGTGGCTGGAGTGTCAGCAATTGCCTAAATGCGGCGGCAGCCCGACCTCTGGCTTGTCGCTCTAATGTCCTTCCTAGAAGGATAAAGCCTAGCATCATTACTGGTTCGTCGAAGAAGCACTCCCAACCCATCTGAGGAAAGAGCAGTGCCACCAAACTAGCAGTGTAAGCTGTTAACGTTCCCAATCCGATTAGGGTGTTCATGTTGGGCGCATTTCGCCGCCAACCTAGCCAGCCATCTACTAAAATAGGGCGACCAGGAATTAATAGCGCTATAGTCGCCAGTCCACAGTGAAACCAGATGTTATTCAACGCTGGCAGTACTGAGCTACCAAAATGTCCCATTCCGGACAACACCAGCAGCGTCCCAGCAATCAGTAACTGCTTGAGTGAAGAGCGCATTTCTTGGCGTTGTCGTTCTGCTGGATCTTGTGAAGCAGATGTCTCACCTGCTAATTTGCCCCTAGCTGTTCGGGGTTGAGTCGGAAACCCAACGGCTGTCAATCGTTTTGCCAGTGCATCTGGATCTACCGCACCAGCTTCCGACTCTACGACGACTGCTACCTCTGTTGCCAGGTTCACACAGGCGCTCTTGACTCCTGGATGTTGAGTTAGCTGTCGCTCTACTGCATTCACGCACCCAGCACACTTCATGCCCCCAACATCCAAAATAATTTTCTCAGGGATTGGGGCAATTTCTGGGGTAAGCTTAGTTTTCGGGACAAGTTGCATGGCAAGTGTTTAGATTTGCTACGAAAATTCAACGCCTGCTAAAAGCGTCTCTAATTCGAGCGTATGCGAAATCTAGAAGTATGACTGACTGTAAACTATATTAACTTTATTAAGTTATGAAATTTAGCTGAGTGTTAACGATGGCTCCAGCGTATATAAGTCATATAGATAATCGCTCCAACCTGTATTGGCATGATGATAATCAGGCTTTTTAAGAAATAGTTAATTTCTAAATGAGACATAGCACTGAAATACCCTAAGCCCAATAACAGGAACATTGCCCTGGTAAGCTGTTTAGATTTGAGGGTGAGCATATAGGAATAGGTTCGAGAATTCAGTGAGGGATAAGAAGCGCTACCAAATTCTAGATCTGGCGTTGAGGCTTCATCCTAATAAAGTTTTGCAAATATACGCCCACAGACTGGAAGTCGCTGGCTCATAAACGAAGCCCGCCTACGCGGGCTAAGACTCTTAAGGCTTGCGAAGGCAGGCTTTGTCTGTGTAGCCGCACCCTTCAGGGTGTCGGCAAAAGAGGTGACATGCTCCCGGTGGCAACTGGCGTACGACTTTAGCTATTGGGTACTTTTGCAAGAAGTTTGTTATGTGGTCAGCTAGGTAAAATACACAGTTTATACATCTAAAAGCATTACAAATAGTCATAATGCTTACTACTATTTATTTTAACAATTTCAACTTTTGAATTGTTTAAAACCAGCCTTGCTTATTCACAAAGTAGGTATCAACGAATTCTTCATGAGGCTTGTTTAAGTAGATCATGCCTTCAATCAAACCGACAAGTTGCATGATTATTAGGGTAAAACCATAGGTGAAAGAACCCCCGATTACAGAAATCACCAACATGATAAAGCCTTCTGGGGCGTATCCTAGAATAAACTTATGAACCCCAAAACCGCCGAAAATAATGCCACAGTATCCAGCTAGAAGTTGTTTAGTAGGGTGACTGGGGTTAAGATTTGCCATATGATTGCTGCTCCTTGATTAGTTAGGTATAAAATTAAAGTCTTTATGGTCATAAAAGTAAGTAGATATATTTACTAATTGAATATATTTTTACTTTTTTCCAGTAGAAGTACGTCCCAAGATAAACCAACAAAGCCAGCGTGTCACTATTCCAAAGTGAACGTTGGGAAGATGGGACGGAAGAGTCCGTCCAACATTGCCTAAAACTCTTGCGCTTATTGATAACTGTTAGTCGCTTTAATCGCAAACCCTAGTACAGCAAGTTTTGCAGATTTTCAGGCAAGACATTTCTCTTAATAAGAATTAACCTCAGTAATCAGCAAAAAATGCTATGCATTTGTCTACAAGTCCATCAGTATTATTTCCGGACTTTTTTTTGAGCTTGTAGCAACTATGAGAATAGGCTTTGTAGGAAGTGCAAGTACAAACACGCAAGATTATCTTCCATATCTTTGTCTTGTTACTCCCTTTTAGGTTGCCGATTCCCACTTCCATAAGTGCAAATAGGATTTGCTATCCAAATAATTACAGTTACAAATGGCTTGGTTAGACAATTAACTCTAGACAATAGCTAAAGTCACTTAGATGAAACTAAATGTTTAGCTAGATAGCCAGTTATTTATTTAACAGCATTGTTTAAGTTGCTTTTGCAATTAGCATATTTGGCGCTAAGTTAGCATTCATTTATGCTTATTACTAATTATAACCAGTAAATTATTGCTACATATGCAGATAAAATCAGATATTTCTGTTTTTGTCAATAGTAAAAATTTTGTACTATTTGCTACTTCCTAAAAGAAATAAGCTCAGTAGTGTGCCACTATTCCACAGGCTGTGGAGGAGCATAGGAGCCAAGAGGTTGCGCGATCGCGTGTAAACTACTCCCAACACGATTCCCAATGCAGTCAGTGGCAGAATTTCTGACAAGCTAAGGTGAGCAATGGCAAACAACAAACTACTTACAAGAATTGCTCCCCAAACGGGTAAGTAACGAGTCAGGGAGGGCAGCAAAAAGCCGCGAAATAGAAGTTCTTCAAAAAATGGAGCTGCGATCGCAGCTGTAAAGAAAAATATACCAAGCGCCACACCATCTCGGCTTTCCAGCGCTAGTTGCAACAGGGGATTACTACCACCTTGTCCTTGCCATAATTGTTGATTAATCAGTGAAACTACGACAACTATAGGTAAAGCCGCGCAATAGCCCCCCAGTCCCCACAAAAACCACTTACCCTGAAATTGGAAGCGAAACCAGAATTCTGGTAGCGGAAAAAAACGCTTGATAGAGGAATACAGCACCAACAGCGCCCCTGACGCTACTAGCAGATAACTCACCAAGACGTAGAGGGCCTGAACTCGCACATTACCAGCGGGACGCGGGATGGGAATCACCGATAATACCAAAGGCACAAAAAGTTGCCCCATCAAGAAAAAGCCGAGGACGAAAACCTGCAAAATCGTTTCTGCATCCCAAGGCGTAGACCAAGGCACATCAGCATTTTGAGCCAATAAGGCGGATTTTCCCTTCACCAAGCGTTGACCAACCAAAAAAATCAGCAGCATCATACCAATCAAAGCTGCCAATGTGGGGATAGTGGCAATAATTGCTAATTTAAACAAAGCTTGGGTTGCAGCTTCCTGTTCTACGGCTTTAACTGTTGATAGCGCTTCTTGACGTTGCTGAAGTTGGTATAGTTGAACCAAAGCGCTATAGCGAAACCAACCTTCTAAATTCTTTTGAATCAGTTGTTGAGCATTGGGTAACAGACGAGGAGGATTACTCCACAGTCCGAGCAATACAGCAGCGGTTTCCTTAAATTCTGGATTGATATCTGAGCGTTGCTGCAAATCTGTCCAAGTCTTGATGGCTGTATTAGTCTGTCCTTGCTGTACTTGTAAAATTCCCAACCGCAAGTCTAATTCGCCCAGCAATTTTTGCAGTTGTTGGAGTGACTGCTTTATCTGTTGCTGTTGGATTGGGCCAGAGGTATTAGTCGCAGGAGGGACTTCTGGTAGAGGTTTAGGAGGTGTGAGAGTGGTCTGAGATTGAGAACTCAATTTTGCCAGTTGGTTTTTGGCTTTGTCCAAATTAGTTTGAACCGATTTACGCGCCTCCTGATACTGCTTTGTAGCGTTTTCCAGAGGTTTATCACCCAGTATCGCTTCTTGAATTCCTTGAAAATTATCGTCGTTGTTATCCTCTGCTTGCCACGCTTGTGCTTGCAGCCCTATATTTGTTTGGTACAGTTCCAGGCGGCTTTGGAACTGAGGTTCTTGCCAACTGCTGAATAAAGACACACCGGAAGACCCGATCGCTATCAGTGTCATTACAATTAAAAGCAACCGCTTGATTGTCATCTATCCCCCTTTGACTAACCAGTGAAGAGCGCGTCCCCCTTGGGAATTATCGCAAGAAAAAGTCAGAGGTGGATAAATGTTATCAATATTATGAATCTGCGTTAGCTTCTAGCGATCGCTTTGCGCCATCATTCCTACGATGCTAAATTACAACCCATTGCACTGCTTGCCCTCAGCCGAGGATCTGCCTGACTCCGACGATGAACCTGTGGATAATCAACTACAACATTTGATTCCTGGCTTGTTAGAAGCCATCTTAGCTTGGCTATGGAGCAGCCGTATGGATTGGTTTTTTGGGGTTGATATGGGGGTATATTACGATCCCGACCTACCTCCAATTGTGCCCGATGGGTTTTTAAGTTTAGGAGTCGAGCGAGTTTTTGATGAGAATTTGCGTTTAAGTTATGTGTTGTGGGAAGAAAAGGTGATGCCAATTATGGCATTAGAAGTTGTTTCTCACAGACGACGTGGGGAATACACTAGCAAAAAGAAACTTTATACCGAAATGGAGATTTTGTATTATGTTGTTTACAATCCCCAACGCCGTAGAAAACCACCTTTAGAAGTTTATCGGTTTGTAAATGGTGAATATGTGTTGCAGCCAGGAAATCTTGTCTGGTTAAACGAGATAGGTTTAGCCATTGGTTATGAACGGGGAACCTATCAGGGAATTACGCGGGACTGGTTGTATTGGTATGACAAACAAGGAGTCAGATATCTAACACCAGAAGAACGGGCTATTGCTGCCGAACAACGCGCTACCACTGCTGAACAGCGCGCTCAAAGGCTGGCACAAGAGTTGCGAAGGTTGGGGATAGATCCAGATTCTTTGAGTTGAGCGTTGTGGTTGGGCAGCGAGCGACTAACGATAAATCAGTGCGTGTTTACGCGTTTCTTTGGTGCTACGGCTAGTCTAAAGGAGCATTACTTGCTAATACTAATCATCTTCTTGTATCAGGTATAACCTTGGCGTCATAAATTTTATGTGTTATTACAGATTTGGTTGAATAGTTATGCTAATGCAGAATTCGGAAGCATCCTTGAAAAGAATAAACGCCTTATTAAAATTAATGCAGAAGATTTCTATATACTTTACAAAAATTGATATTTTAAGGATTTTCTGTAAATACAAAGCAGCTTATACAATCACCATAGCAGCTAAATAGCATTCTTATGGTTGAGCGCAATGTTACATCGATAATCTCTGCCTCAACCAACCTATGTTCTCACGCAGCCAAGTGCGAAATGATTTAAGCAAAGCAATTTCTCCCATACTTTTACTCTGCTCGATAAATCTGCTTATCTCGCTCACTGATACTAGAGGAAAGGCAATACTAAACTCATACTCAACATATTGCTCCTCTATCAACTGATAAAATTTTAAATCTTGCCCATCATATCTCCAAAGTTCAGTTACACCCAACGCTGAATAAATTCCCAATTTGTTAACTGAACTGCTGGTAATGTCAATCTCAATTGCTAAATCAGGCGGCGGATCTGTTTCTAAATCTAAAGTTTCCCTACCTCTAATAGCTAGTTCATTCTGGATATAGTAGCAAGTATCTGGTTCTATTCCTCGTTTTGATATTTTTCGCTTCAATGTTGTAGAACCAGCGCTTCTAATTTCAATTCCTAATTCTTCAGCTAAAGCAATAATAAAATTCCCAAAATTACTTTTGGGGTTTTCGTGTTCAAAAAGCGGGGTCATAATTTCTAAAGTGCCATAGTCATAAGCAAATCTAGAGCCTCTGTCCTCACCTGTATCTCTTAGCAAGGCTTCAAAGGTTTCCCAGCTAACGTTATGTAGCACTGTTCTTTGTTCTGCGGGGGTTGACTTAATAAGCATATTAAAATAATTCGTAATTCGTAATTCGTAATAGTGCTTCCAGATGCGTTAGCTGTACGTAATTTGTAATTAAGTTTTGTCACAGCAATTTAGACACGGCACGAAAACTTGCCAAACCCACAGAATTAGTTAAAATACTTCTTCTGTCAGAATGTTAGATAAAATTCCTAAAATTTTACCTATGTCAATAATATAATATTCGCTCAAGTCAATCTCAACTACTTGTCCAATAAGCTTTAGAAACTTCCAGTTAGTTCCAGTAGTAACAGTACCATAAATTGTTTGAATGTTATTTCCTTCACGTTCATTAAACAACTTAGCTGCTAACATCTCTGCTACACACTGACCTAATCCTGAATTGATGTTTTCTTTTTTAGCTTCTACAATCGTAATAACTGGTGCATTAAGAATTAGTAACTCTGGTGAGCGGCTAAGAATAAAATCGCAATTTCCATTTAATCCTTGTGCTGCATCAACAGTAAAATCTATACCTGAAAATAAACTTATTTGATTGTTTAAATATTTTCTGACAGCAATTAGAATAGGCGCAATGATCATTTCCGAACGAGATTTTTCTGTATTGCTAGCAAGAGCTAAAGGTATATTTTCCCGTAATATTTCTGTTAGCAGTGTTGGACATTCTATCTGTGGTACAGATGCAAATATATCAACTTTGTCGGAAATGGTTAAGGCAAAGGTTTTCCTGACTCTATCTAAAGTAAAGTCACTGTATGACACTTTAGAGCCTCCTATAAATAATCCAGATATTGAAGTAGTGCCAACTATCAACATTATATGTTACTTAAAATTGGCACAATCAGTATCTGAACCTTATCAAATTCAATCCAAGAAACCAGCAAAAAAGTCCAGGGTTTCTTTTAGCGCTTTGATGAAAACGTCTATTTCTTCACGGGTATTATAAAAAGACAAACTTGCTCGTGCGGTCGCTGGAAGACCTAAGTAACGGTGTAATGGTTGAGTGCAATGGTGTCCAGAACGGATAGCAACGCCTTCTTGATCTAATAATGTAGATAAGTCGTTAGCGTGGACTTCTCCCGCTGTGAATGCAGCTAAAGCCGCTCTACCTTCTCCTTGAGCATTTGGTTTGGGGCCGTAAATCCGAATTTGAGGAATTTGCTCTAATTGTTGAAATAAATAAGCTGTTAATTCGGCTTCGTAAGCGTGGATTTTATCCATACCTATGTTAGTAAGATAATCGATTGCTGTACCTAGAGCGATCGCTTCCCCAATTGCAGGTGTACCAGCTTCAAATTTATGCGGTAATTCTGCATAAGTAGAATGGTCTAAAAACACCTCTGCAATCATCTCACCACCACCAAAAAATGGTGGCATAGATTCTAGCAATGCTAACTTGCCATACAAAAAGCCTATCCCAGTTGGAGCGCACATTTTGTGTCCGGAGGCAACCAACCAATCACAGTCTATCTGTTGCACATCGACAAGTATATGGGGGACACTTTGGCAAGCGTCAATTAATACTTTCGCACCGTATTGATGAGCGATCGCAACAATTTCTTCTACTGGGTTCATACAACCCAAAGTATTAGAAATATGCACCGTTGACACCAATTTGGTTTTGTCAGAAATCAGCTTCTTAAACTGTTCCAAATCAAAAGTTTCTTCTGGTGTCAGTTCCACAAATTTCAACACTGCACCCGTCTTTTGTGCCACAAGCTGCCACGGTACAATATTACTGTGGTGTTCCATTACCGACAGAATAATCTCATCGCCCGGCTGCAAATTGTTCATTCCCCAGCTGTAGGCTACTAAGTTAATCGCCTCACTTGCGTTGCGGGTGTAAACAATTTCCTGACGCGATGCAGCATTAATAAATTTAGCAACTTTGTCTCGCGCACCTTCATAAGCATCAGTAGCTTTGGCGCTGAGGGTATGAGCGCCCCTATGCACGTTAGCATTATATTGCTCGTAGTAATCCCGTAGGGTATTTAATACAAGCAAAGGTTTTTGTGATGTCGCAGCATTATCGAGATAAACCAAAGGTTTTCCATTGACTTCCTGACGCAATATCGGGAAGTCAGCGCGAACCTTATCAGCAAGGGTTTTTGTCGGAGTGAAAGTCATTGGTAATGAAAAATTAGTAATTAATAATTAGTCATTAGTCATTGGATAAAGACTTTTGACTATTGACAGTGTTTAACAGGATTTTTTGCAGAGACGGGACTGGTATCTGGTTGATGACTTCGGCGGCGAAGGCGTTAACTAACAAATTGCGAGCATCATTTTCATCAATACCTCGGCTTTGCAGATAGAATATTTCATCATCCTCCAACTGGCTGACAGTAGCACCGTGGGCGCATTTAACGTTATCTGCTGTAATTTCCAATTGGGGTTTAGTATCAACTCTGGCTTTAGATGATAGCAGCAAATTCCGATTCAACTGAGCTGCATCTGTCAATTGCGCTGGCTTAGGAACAAAAACTTTGCCATTGAACACTGCATGAGCGCGATCGCCTACAATACATTTGTGCAATTGCTTACTTGTACCGTGAGGATAGTTGAGTGCGATCGCACTGTGAGTATCCGCCAACTGGCTACCAGAAATCATCGTCAAACCATTAAGAATAGTTTCTGTTTGCTCACCAGTTTGCAAAATCTCTAAATTGTGCCGCGATAGCTTTGCACCTAAAGTTATTGCATGACAAGTATATCGACTATCACGAGCTTGAGCGATCGCAGTTTTCCCTATATGAAAAGCCTCTACACCTTCTCGCTCAACCCTAGTGTGACTCACTTGGGCATTGTCAGCAATCCAAATTTCCGTAACCGCATTTGTCAGATAAACCTCCTTGGCGCTCTTGGCGTCTTGGCGGTTCGTATACTCTTCAACCAAAGTCACACTACTACCCATCTCCGCCACCACCAAACAACGTGGCTGCGAAATCGTCGGCGTCTCACCAGCATCCGAAATAAACAGTAAATGAATAGGCGTCTCAACTACTACATTCTTAGCCACCCACACCACTGCTACATCAGTTATCCCAGCAGTGTTAAGAGCAGTAAATACTTCTTGCGCGCCCTCAGCTTGAGCTAAATATTGCCTTACATGCTCAACTGGTAACCCAGCCAAATTACTTACTACAACACCATCTGGCAAATCTGCAACTGCTGATAACTCCGGTGCATAAACGCCATTGACAAACACCAAACGGCTGTTAGCAGCTTCTGTTAGAGTCAGCGCCGAGATATCAGTTGGTATTGATTGCGTCTTTACATGAAATTGAACTTGTCGCAGAGATGACAAATCGGTAAATCGCCATTCTTCCTCACGAGTAGTGGGGATAGTCGAGTGACGTACCCAATTAGCAGCGCCATCGCGTAATTCCTGCAACCAACCCTCTGTTTTTGTTGCTATTACCTGCTCTAACAATCTAGTTAGATAAGCATCTTTATCCAACAGAGTAGATGTCAAACTAACAACATTCGAGTTAGGAATGGGACTAGGAGATACTTGAATAGTCATCACACACTCACCTCAGCCGCAGCATCTTTCAAAATCCAGTCATAACCACGGGCTTCTAACTCCAATGCCAAATCCTTACCGCCGCACAGAAGAATCTGCCCGTTTGCCATCACATGCACGTAGTCTGGGACAATATAATTAAGTAACCTTTGGTAGTGAGTAATCAAAATTGTGGCATTTTCCGGACTTGCCAACTGATTTACCCCATTTGCTACAATTTTGAGCGCGTCAATATCCAAACCCGAATCCGTTTCATCCAAAATTCCTAATTTCGGTTCCAGCAAGGCCATTTGCAGAATTTCATTCCGCTTCTTCTCGCCACCAGAAAACCCTTCATTCAAACTACGACTGAGGAAAGCCGGATTCATCTTTACCACATCCAGCTTTTCCTCAATTAAATCGTCAAAATCAAAGGCGTCTATTTCTTCTAAACCCTGTGCCTTGCGGCGAGAATTGTAAGCCACTCGCAAAAAATCTAAATTGCTGACACCCGGAATTTCTAGCGGATATTGAAACGCCAGAAATACACCCGATCTTGCTCGTTCTTCTGGTTCCAATTCCAGCAGATTTTGTCCTTGGAAAATTATCTCACCACCAGTTACCTCATACGCTGGATGCCCAGCCAATACTTTAGAGAAGGTACTTTTACCAGAACCATTCGGCCCCATAATTGCATGGATTTCACCAGAACGTACCTCAAGATTCAAACCCTTGAGAATTGGTGTCCCATCGACTGTAGCCGTCAAATCCTTGACTGACAGCACGACTTCGCTATTTTCAATAATCATGTTCTCTCTTCGCGCCCTTTGCGTCCTTTGCGGTTCGTTATTCAAACCACAGATAAACACCGATGTATTTGTGCTTATCTGTGTTGAGTATCTGTGGTTTTACTTTTATCCGACACTGCCTTCCAACTTCAAACTCAACAACTTATCAGCTTCCACCGCAAACTCCATCGGTAGCTGACTGAAAACATCTTTGCAGAAACCGCTAACCATCATCGAAATTGCATCTTCTGCCGAAATGCCTCGTTGGGCGAAGTAGAACAGTTGATCTTCCCCGATTTTGGAAGTAGAAGCTTCATGCTCCACTTTTCCAGTATTATTTTGTACCTGAATGTAAGGGAAAGTATTCGCGTGGGCATTATCCCCAATCAACATAGAGTCGCACTGAGAATAATTTCTTGCCCCTTGCGCTTTCGGGTTGACTTTCACCAAACCCCGGTAACTGTTGCTAGATTTACCTGCGGAGATTCCTTTAGAGATAATCGTACTGCGAGTATTTTTACCAACGTGAATCATCTTGGTGCCAGTATCGGCTTGCTGCATATGATTTGTCAGCGCTACCGAGTAGAATTCACCCACAGAATTGTCACCCACTAACACACAGCTAGGATACTTCCAAGTGATCGCCGAACCTGTTTCTACTTGAGTCCAGGAAATCTTAGAATTTACGCCCTGGCACAAACCGCGTTTGGTAACAAAGTTGTAAATACCGCCTTTACCGTTAGCATCCCCAGCGTACCAGTTTTGCACGGTAGAGTATTTAATTTCAGCGTTGTCGAGGGCAACAAGTTCGACGACAGCAGCGTGTAACTGGTTGCTATCATACATTGGTGCGGTGCAACCTTCGAGGTAGGAAACATAGCTACCTTCTTCGGCAACAATCAATGTCCGCTCGAACTGTCCTGTATCGCCAGAGTTGATGCGGAAGTAGGTAGACAGTTCCATCGGGCATTTGACGCCTTTAGGAATATAGACGAAGGAACCATCACTAAATACAGCGGCGTTTAGGGCAGCAAAGTAGTTGTCTGCTACGGGAACAACACTACCCAGGTATTTTTTGACTAGTTCTGGGTGTTCTTGCAGTGCTTCGGAAATTGAGCAGAAAATAACGCCATCTTCTGCTAACTTTTCCTTAAAAGTAGTGGCAACGGAAACGCTATCGAAAATCGCATCAACAGCGACGTTTGACAGTCGCTTCTGTTCAGACAGGGAAATGCCTAGCTTCTCGAAGGCTTCCAAGAGTGTTGGATCAACTTCATCTAAGCTGTTCAGCTTTGGTTTTTTTTGTTTCGGAGCTGAATAGTAGATAATATCTTGATAATTTATTGGTGGATACTTGACGCTGGGCCAAGTTGGTTCCGTCATTTTTTGCCACTGGCGATAAGCTCTGAGACGAAAATCCAACATAAACTCTGGCTCGTTCTTCTTGGCGGAGATCAAGCGGATGACGTCCTCGTTTAGTCCACGCTCAATTGTGTCGGCCTCAATATCGGTGATAAAGCCGTACTTGTAGGGTTGGTTGACTAAGTTTTTGACAGTGGCACTCATCGGTAATAATCTCTTGTGTTCGGTTGATTCTCTATGGCAGTCGTTACAACTTTGGGAACTAAAGCGACGCGCTGCCTCTTAAGGATGGGAGACGGGCTTGTATTTAGCCGATTCCCATCTCGCATTACGGAATGGTTACACGGCTGTTAGAATTGAGGTGGAGAGTAAAACAACAGCTATGTTGTTTAATGTATCTTCATTTTACGCTAAATTAACAACAACAATGTTGTTAAAGTCAAATTTTCAAAGAAATTTTTGGGGCGAAGATGGCGATTACCCACCAGTCCTCAACAAAGCAAGATATCCTAGAGTATCTGTTGAAACACTCACAAGCAACAGCTTTTGAGCTAGCCGAAGTTTTAGATGTGAGCAAGCAAGCAATTCGTCGCCATCTCAAGGATTTGGAGGCGGAGGAGCTAGTTTTGTACTCCTCGGTGCAGTCACAAAAAATTCAAAGCGCCGACTTCCAACGCTCTGAAGTTCGGGGAATGGGGCGTCCACAGCATGTTTATCACCTGAGTCGTCAGGGACGCGATCGCCTGCAACGGACGAACGAGCACTTTAGCGATCGCTATGGCGAATTTGCCGTTTCCCTGCTGGATACTTTAGCAGAAACTGTAGGGCGTGACCAAGTTACCTCGATTTTACGAAAACAATGGGAGCGCAAAGCACAAGAATATCGCGAATACTTGGGTAGCGGTTCACTGCAAGAGCGTGTTGCCAACTTAGTCGAACTGAGAAAAGCTGAAGGTTTCATGGCAGAGTATCACTCTGTAGACTCTACTGGCTCCTCAAAAAGCGAGAGTCTTGACAACACGCTAGGCGATCGCTTTATCTTAACTGAGCATCACTGCGCGATTTCCAACGTTGCCGAGTCTTTTCCCAGCATCTGTGGTCATGAACTAGAAATGTTTGCCGCCGTTCTATATGATTGTACGGTAGAGCGTACCCACTGGATTATCAATGGTGAACATCGTTGCGGCTATTTGGTGCAAGCTAGAAAGCAAAAGTGTAATGAATGAATTCCTGTTTATATCCAGCTTAGTTTATGGGTAATAATCAAGTGGTAAAACTCATTACCAATTAGCTTTTACGCATTGTTTATGTATGGTGCACTAAGTTTTAAATATAATTTTTTTATGGATTTATCATCACAGCAACCATCCACACAATTTTTAACTCTGGACGAGTCAGCAAAAGTAGACGCTGCTTTGTTGTCTTCCTCAGAAAAGTTTTTAACAAGATTGACAATTTCATCGCTTAAGCTTTTGAAGCATATTGCCCAAGATTACAATATTGCCATTGAAGATTTGACAGCACAGCAAGTAATTGCTTGGTTTGAAAAAGATAGCAAGATTAGGAGAGAGCAGGGAGTTGAAGCTTCATATCTCAAGTGGTAGCATTAACACTAAATAAAAAAGCACCTTTTTCGAGGTGCTTTTTTATTGATGACATTTGCTTTTCCAGCAATGTTTTTAAGTATTATAAGTAGTCGTACGTGGACTGCGAGCTCCAGTTACAGCTCCAATCATTGACGCTATTAAACCCAGCAAGGAACCAAACACAAACCACCACAATCCTGAACGTAAATTAGCTGCCGTTTCACGAGCTTGTTGGGCAGTTATGTTTGCTTGTGGTACATTAACACCACCTTGCTGTTGTACCTGGTTTATCACTTCCCCAGCGTTAGAAGCAGCAACACCGAAAGCACCAGTCACTCCACTTGCAAGTAGCCATGAGCTAACTGCCAAAGTTGTCGCCCAAAGAATTGCGCCGTTAAGAAGAGCTGTATTACGGTTCATCGGGCCACAAGCACGAGCTGTAACCCAACCACCAGTAAACAGGGAAATCAACAAAGCGATGGTTGACCAAAGCCCAGCATTACCCGCAGCGTTAGGTGCAATTGTTCTAGGAGCACCTGAACCTTCAACTGCGCCTGCCGCGAATGCACTGATTATGGCGCTCAAAATTAATTGAGTAGCTAAAGAAACTAACAGGCCAGAAATAATCGGTCCCCAGCGAACAAGATCATGATATTCAGTTACTCGACCCACTACCGCAGGCTCAGGAGGGATAACATCGTTGCCTGCCCTATTTACGTATGACATAGTCTACTTTCTCCGTTGCTGCTTCAGCAAAGTTTTTTTCGGTGTCTTCCTTATGTTTAAAATTAAATCGTCATCATGAGTTTTAACATCTATCAAGAGAAATAATTAACTGCTATTTCTTTAGTGATAACAAATACATGCTTTAACAACTTTACAATTTAACTTGAGATCCATGTTTATTCTTTTAAAGAATTTTTTATATTTTATTTATATATATTAAGTTTGGAACTTATATACAGTTATTAACTGCTTTAACAAACCAGTTTTAATTCTGAGTAATTTAGAGTTGTTGCAAAACTTTGTAGATGTTTTTTATGCAAACTCTAAACAAAATAATTAGAAAATAAAGATATAGACTAACGCATCTTCACAGCAGTGCCTGTAGCAGTAATCAGCAACAGAACTCCTGACTGATCAATATTGATTGTGCCAGTATCAATTTCAATTCCAATCACAGCATTTGCTCCTAAACGTTGTGCCCGCTGCTCTAATTCGTCTAGTGCCTTCTTTTGACCCTGTTCAAATAAACGCTCATAACTACCAGTGCGCCCACCGATAATATCTCGAATGCCAGCTATAAAATCTCGCAGAAAGTTACTACCGTAGACTACTTCCGCTGTCACAATGCCTAAATATGAGTCAATAACGGCTCCTTGAATCACATCAGTAGTAGTTAAAATCACAATTTAGCCTCCGACAATATAAATTGATGTTTTTGTCAAGTGTTTGTAATGATTCTTTAGCAACTTGAACTCACGGCTACACAGACAAAAGTCACTTGTGCGAATTTTAAAACATTAATTAAGCCTCGTTTGGTAAACTTAGCTTGTGGGCTAGTATCTTCGGTGAGCTAGGTGCAGGTAGATTTTATAACACTTTCTAACATTATTTTAGATTGATATTGCAACTATAATCTCACTCTTAGGGTCATAGTGAGCAGAGATTCAGTATTTGAAGGAACATTTTACTTTTTGGATTGCTCTTATCGTGTAATTAATAAAAAAGGATAAAGCATGAATGATAAAAAAGGTAAGAAAATTGGATATATAGTGAATAAATTACTAAGTTAAATAATAGACAGGAGTAAATATTGAATACTCCTGTGAGCGGTGTTTCGCCTGTTTGAAAGTAAGTGATATGCCTGTGTGTTTTATTTGAACAGCACGTATAACTACTGACTAAATTAGGTATATCTTTGGCATAACCCTGATTGATCTTGTAAAGTATACTGGATTTTTTATACCTTGTACTTCATCTTTAAGTAAAAACTCTGAACTATCAGACTGCCGTAAGCAAGGGTAAAACTAGCATGAATTATTAACATTTTATAAATGCGAATAAATACAGTTTTCAAAGCTCAATATTTTTGTTTTAATGTACAAGCAAAAAATTAACTCCATTATTAGGGAATTTCCTGTGTACAAGCCGAAATCATTAGTATTTAGTGTTATCTTATTAGGATTTTTTGCCGTCACTATACCAACGATCGCTCAGGGTCAAGTAGTGGTGACACAAGCCAGAAACCCAGAGTTAAAGCCACTACTAGAGGAAGGACGGAGGTTAGTGGATACTGGCGATTACAGTGGTGCGATCGCCGTTTATCAACAAGCGGCTACCATAGATCCCCGGAATGCCAAAATTCATTCTGGTATTGGCTACTTATACGCTCAACAAGGAAACTACCGAGCGGCGTTAACTGCTTATCGTCGTGCTATTGGCATCAACCCCAACAATAGTGATTTTTACTACGCGGTGGGTTATATCAAAGCCAATTTGGGAGACACGGCTGGGGCGAAAGAAGGTTACCGTCGTGCAATACAGCTAAACCGCAATAACGTTAATGCCTATTTAGGATTGGGTGTGACGCAATCCCGTCTGGGAGACTATGGTGCAGCTGCTTGGGCGTATGAGCAAGCAGTCAATTTGGATAGAAACAATGCCCAGACTTACGAGTTAATGGGGTCGCTGTATAAACAGCGACGACAAACCAAACAAGCAAGCAACGTGCTTCAAAAAGCCCGTGACTTGTATAAGCGACGCAATGATCCAGAAGGCGTAGATAGGGTAGAAGCCATGCTACGACAGTTAGGAAGATGAGATTAATCTAACTGGCGTCCCGTTAATTCCACAAAAATATCTTCTAGGTTAGAGGGACGCACCATCATTCCGGTTTTATCGGGCTGTTCATCTAAGTAATTATTCGCTTCTTCCAGAGAGGGAAAAAACAAATATTCCCAACTACGTGCGCTATCACTCCCCGCTTGGGTAACACCCAATTGCTTCATCACCAAACCTTCACCGTGAGCAGAGCGCAACTGTTTTAGCGTTCCCAAAGAAATCAGTTTACCGCTATCCATAATACCGATGCGTCCTGGTTTAGTAGAGCCAAAGGCATCACACAAAAATTCGACCTCATCCATGTAATGAGTCGTCAGTAGCATCGTCATACCTTGCTTATTCAAATCTCGAATAATCTCCCAAAGGCGTCGCCTGGCTTGGGGGTCTAGTCCTACCGTTGGTTCATCCAAAAACAGAATTTGCGGTTGATGTAATAAAGCTCTGGCTATTTGTAACCGTCGTCTCATACCCCCAGACAGGGTTTTTACCAAATCATCACGTCTGTCTGCTAACTCAACATACTCTAGCCATTGATTAATTAGTTGCTGTCGTTGCGGGTTAACTATGTGATGTAGCCTCCCATGCAACTCCATATTTTCCCATACGGTTAAATCGGTATCTACACTGATTTGCTGCAAGACTACGCCAATACTCTGTTTTGCTAGTATTGCTTGACTCACCACATCATAACCACCCACTTCTATTCGTCCTTGGGATGGTTTTGTCAGTGTAGTCAGCATCCGAATTGTAGTTGATTTACCTGCACCGTTAGGGCCAAGTAGAGCAAATATCTCCCCCGCTTCAATTGTGAATGAAACGTCATTCACTACAGGGACATTGTTGTAGTATTTGTAGATGTTTTCTAGCAAGACAGCGGCAGTCATTGATACCTTGGCTCGAAGAGTTAATTAAACACAGCAATAATATTGTGTCAGATGCGATCGCTCTCTTGCTAGCCTGTTGTGTAGATGAATACGCTAAAAAAGCAAGATTAGTTATTAGTTATAACTAATCTTGCTCGAATTTTTATACAAAACACTTACAGTAATTGTAAAGTATAAAGTTTAACTAGAATTGTTTAGCAGATTAATTTTATAAATAAAAAAGGTAATGAGTTAGCAGCAAGTACCCATTACCTGTTGCCTTATCGTGGGAATGTCTTCACTAAATCATCCCCAGGAATCACGGTAGTATAGAAAACATATTTGCGATTAGCAAGATAACGGCGGTCTTGTTTAATAATCGCCATAAATTCTCTATGTCCTTCACGCATACGTCCCACTAAACAACCCGCACTGGCAACACGAATGTCATTCTGGGGAAAATCAAAGCCGTAATGTTGATTCACATAAAAATTATCACCTGTATCAAGTTTGTCACCAGTTCGTTTAAAATCTTTGTTGAAATCTCTACAAACAGTTATATCTCCAACTTGCACTAATGCTTCGTGAGGCTCTGCTGTGCCGTGGGTGCCAACAGCCCAAGCTTTGTATTGCCCAAACTGAATCCTAGCCGCTCCTTTGGGATTCATCGGATTATAAGTATAGTACTTCCCTGGTTCTGTAGTAGCTTCCCAGTGATCTACGATTTTGGGAACACCATTCACTATTTCAATAACAATCCGCCGATCATTAAATTGATTAGGTGTATCACTATTAAGAGTCCAGTCTCCATTTATACCCTCTATATAAACAATATTATATTCTCTAGGGTTGGTAAACACCTGATAATTTTTTGCCTGCATATATTTAATAATCCTGCTGGCAATATCACTACCTAATTTTAGAGGTGGTTTAGGTAGTTCGTCTGGTTTAGTTTCAATCAGTTTTTTAGCTGTAACCGCTCCTAAAAATTCGCTTTCTTCAGTTTTTGTTAACTCTTGAAATTTTTTAAGGGCTGTTACAGAAACTGGGCCAAACTTACCATCGGCTGGAGGTTCCAGGAGACCTAAACCAGTTAACACTATTTGAATCTGACGGGATAAGTCTGCATCTTCAGCGATCGCTTCAAATCCCCATTTATCTTCTTTTCCTAAAAAATCCTGTAGTTTCATATTCCACCTGTATTCATTTACCCACTACTTACGCATTAACAAAAGATAATTATGTGAAAAAGTTGCAATTCTTCTTTCACATACTCCTGTGACTGCAAAATTCCATATTTACCTAACAGCTAAAAGAATAAATTTTATTCAGCCAGGGAAGCATCGTCATGAGTGGAAACTACATTTTCAACTTTGGAAATGTAGTGAAGGAAAACTTTTTAACCTTACAAAAAGCGCTCATACATCCCACTATCTATTAAATATGTAGTTTATATTACTTTCCTCTAAGTGTAAACATCATTTTTGACATTGATTTTGTTTGAAACTATACTCTCATATACGAGAAGATGTCAAAACTTTTACTATAGACTCTAAAAAAATTAATATTTTGTATAAAATAAACTCAAAATAGAAAAAATGAGCTAAGTTTCTCGAACTTAGCTAAAACAGGGTAATATTTATATGCTATGTAAAAATAAATACTAAATTAATACTTACTCTTCACGATATATTATAAAAATCAAACCACTGTCTTGAAAAGTTCTGAGGTTTGACACGATGACCCCTTTTAGGGCATTTGTCATCCCATCACAATCCATATTATCTTTTTTTGAGGTAAGCATCGCGACGCTTGTTGTAAACATAGGTATCTTTAGGGTCTAATTTAAGAGCTTCGCTGTAATCAGCGATCGCAAGGTCATATTCTCCTTTTTTGGAATAAGCATAGCCCCGATTTATGTAAGCATTGATATATTTATGATCTAATTTGATAGCTTCGCTCAAATCAGCAATTGCAAGGTCATATTCTCCTTTTCGGACGTAAGTATAGCCACGCTTGTTGTAAGCATAGATGTATTTATTATCTAATTTGATAGCTTCGCTCAAATCAGCAATTGCAAGGTCATATTCTCCTTTTTTGAGGTAAGCGTCGCCACGCTGATTGTAAGCATGGATATATTTACTATCTAATTTAATAGTTTCGCTAAAATCAGCGATCGCAAGGTTATATTCTCCTTTTTTGGAATAAGCATAGCCCCGATTTATGTAAGCATTGATATATTTATGGTCTAATTTTATAGCTTCGCTCAAATCAGCAATTGCAAGGTCATATTCTCCTTTTTGCAGGTAAGTATAGCCACGCTGGTTATAAGCATAGATGTATTTATTATCTAATTTAAGAGCTTCGCTAAAATCAGCAATCACAAGGGCATATTCTCCTTTTTTGAGGTAAGCATCACCCCGATTTATGTAAGCATAGATGTATTTATTGTTTAATTTGATAGCTTCGCCCAAATCAGCAATTGCAAGGTCATATTCTCCTTTTTGCAGGTAAGTATAGCCACGCTGGTTATAAGCATAGATGTATTTATTATCTAATTTAAGAGCTTCGCTAAAATCAGCGATCGCAAGGTTATATTCTTCTTTTCCGACGTAAGCATCGCCCCGATTTTTGTAAGCATCAATGTATTTATTGTCTAATTTGATAGCTTCGCTAAAATCAGCGATCGCAAGGTCATATTCTCCGCTTTGTAGGTAAGTATAGCCCCGAAAGTTGTAAGCATAGATATATTTATTATCTAATTTGATAGCTTCGCTAAAATCAGCAATTGCAAGGTTGTATTCTCTTTTTTTGAGGTAAGCATCGCCACGATTTTTGTAAGCATAGATGTATTTATTGTCTAATTTTATAGCTTCGCTAAAATCAGTGATCGCAAGGTTGTATTCTCTTTTTTTAAGGTAAGCATCACCCCGATTTTTGTAAGCAGAGGTATCTTTAGGGTTTAATTTGATAGCTTCGCTGTAATCAGCAATTGCAAGGTTGTATTCTCTTTTTTTGAGGTAAGCATCACCCCGATTTTTGTAAGCATCGATGTATTTATTGTCTAATTTTATAGCTTCGCTAAAATCAGCAATTGCAAGGTCATATTCTTCTTTTTCGACGTAAGCATCGCCCCGACTATTGTAATTATTGGCATTTTTAGGATTTTTTTTAATGACACCACTATAATAATCTATTGTTCTTTTTCTACTAGGATCTTCTAGATATTCAATAAAATTTTGGACAGATTTTTCTATCTCTTTTCTGAATTGATAGCCCAGCAAGCTTATTAAAATAGTTGTAGCAATTAAGAAGAATGAAAAAACTTTACGTTTTTTAGTTTTAGTTAAATTTGAACGAGTAGTTGAAGATGGTTGAGATGTTTGATAAAGTGCAGCAAAATGTTCTAGTAACAAGCGATGTACAAAAATATAACCACCACCTACTTTCTGTAAAAAAATCCGCTCGGTTGCATACTCTAGGAAGTGAGTATAGTTCCAGGAAATATAGTTGTATCTATGAAGAATAAAGCGCAAACTCAAATGTTGAATACAGGCGAAACCTGTAGTTAATCCATAAAATCCCAATACATATCCTAATCCAATAATAAATTTAATACCTTTAATCCCTTTAAGGTTTTCTGGAATAAAACCAAAATAATTACTCCAGATAATATATATTCCTCCTATAGATACTCCAATTATGAAACCGATTACACAACTAATAGCAGTATTAATTAATGCTTGTCTCAAAGGATTATCAGATAGGATATTTTTTTGTATATCAACTGAATCTCGACCACCTAAAAATACTCCAATCATGCCAAACAATAAAGAAATAATAATATTCGAAATAAAAATAATACATATTATTTGAATAACAAAAGATATTAATATATTAGGAACAATCCAACTGGTAATCCATATAAGAATACCTATACATATTCCCCAGAGAAAAACTTGTTTAAAATAAATTTTTAATTTATCAGGTAAACTTATTTTCTGTCTAATGTTTGAATAACCAAATATTTTTTTTATTGCTTGAAAGAGCAATGTAAACAAAATGCCACATGCTAAAGATATAAATAATCCAATAAACTTATTGCTGAAAATATTATCTTCTTCTAATGACCAATCATAAACTGGAAAAAATATAAAAGAAATTATAACAATTATTCCAAAAAGAGTTCCCCAAATAAGTCCTGCTTTTATTCCAGTCATTAGCCCTTTAAATGCTTTTGTTCTAGACAATTTCCAGCGATGAGTAGGTAAAATTATCTCTTCATTATTAATAAAGTAGCCGTTAATCATACAAACAAATCCCGAAATTAATCCAATTAATAAATTATCATCTACATCTAATACTACTTTTTGTATACTGACAGATTCGAGAAATAATATAGTATGAACTAAACTAAAAAAAGTAAAAATTCCGCCAATAATTAGAGAAGAAAACACTAGAATAACAATACAGTATATTAATTTTTGCCAACCATTTTTCAGCCATCTAGGCTGCATATGTTCAATAGAAAATATTGTTTGAGAGTTTTGGGACATTTTATAAGCTAGCCAATTTAGCCAATTTCTAGCTTTATCTTCAAGATAAAGTTTCTTAGTAGCACGTCGCACAAACATGCGTTGAATATAACTATTAAACAGGTGTTGACGATGTTCTTCTATTGAATCAAATTTTGGTAAATCTTCAGTTGAAATATTTCTATAAGCCAAAGTTATAATACTAAGTATTAGCGGTGACTTAACTAATTCTTGCAGCGCTGTATCTGTCTCCAACAAACTTTTTACCGCTTGCAGTTGATTTCCTGCTCTATCTAAATAATCGTTAATCTGCTCAGATGTAAGTGATTGAATGCAAACTCCTCTTTGTATCGCTAAACGGTTAGAAAGAGATTCATAATCTTTGACACGACTACAAACAACTATTTCGGTTTCTCCATAGTTCTGCATAAATTCATTTAATACTTTAACGCAAGCATCCCGATATTCTGCTTTTACTTCATCTAACCCATCAAACATAAGTAATAACTGTTGATTTTCAACCCAGTATTTAGCAATAGACTTAGAGACTTTATAGTTATTACTTAGTTCTTGAATCAGCCATTGAGCAATGCTTTGTCTTTTATTAGCCCAAGAAGATAAATTTAAAATAACTGGAATTGGTAAACTTAAATTTTGTTCATTATCAGCAATTAAACTCTTTGCTATCCTCAACATAAATGTAGTTTTACCCGCTCCTGGCTCCCCTAAAATTAGTAAAGTTCGCCCTTGAGCCATTTCTTTAAATATATCAATATTATTTTTATCTTGAGGTAATGATTGCCTTAAATCATTATAGTTTTCTTGAGCAATTTCAGATGGGCGCTCCACAGCATCTAAACGCTCTTCTAAACCAAGCTCAATTAGGGCTTTACTATGTAACGATTTTTCTAATACATCTTTTATCCAATATTGTTTAACTTTATTAAGTAAAATTTTTCGCGAGTTATAATCTTGCTGATTTGAAGGATTTATTTGTCTTGAACGTAATAATCCAGATGAGTTTAGAACACTATATATATTAATGTTCTGAATTTGGCTAAGATTACCTCCAGCTTGGGCAATTTGTGCTTCCCTAAATAAGGAATCATTAATATCAAGGTTTTGATGAGATTTTGGCTGCTGATTCATATACTCTTAAACTAATTATTCCCTAAGTTTTACTTAACATCAATTCAAAGTTACTTTATCTCTTATGGTAAGCAATTATCTTTTCAGAAGTTAAATAAAACTTTCTGCTGCGATTCCTAACCAAGGAGCTAATTGTTTAGCAATTGATTCTAACTGCTGGCAAAGTGCTTGACCTACACCCAAAGTTTTATTTGCTTTTTTCAGAATGTGAGTAGCTTTTTGTAAACTTTTTGCAGCAATATTCTTGTCTGTTTGTTCTTCTTTAACTGCGTCCTTTGCATAGTCTATATGTTTCAGGGCTTGTTTCTTTTGATTCTCAGGTAAATCTGAACTGCTAAATAAAAATTCAATTTTCTCTATTAGTTCAACAACCTCGGTAATGGATAATTGCTTCTCTAAATCCTTCTGATTATTGTACTGATTTTGATTCAGGTTACCACTAGCTTGTCCTATTTGTCCTGAATAACTACCACCATTAAAAACAATCGATTGCGAAGGTTTCTCTTGTGTTATGGTCTGAGGTGATTTGTTTTCAAGTTCTGATTGTTTGCGTTCTTTTATATTGTCTTCAACATGAAAAAAAGACCGCCGCCTTGCTTTTAGCTGTGGGGTTGAATGTTCTGGAATACCTTGTAAGTCAATAGAAGCACAACCAACTTCAAAACATTCTTCATAGGATCTGCCAGCAAACAGCGCATCATAAAATCCAATAGCAAACTCAATCGCTGCGTCATCCCCAATTACCTGATTCATGCCCACTACATAATCAATATGTTGGTGAATTGCCTCGGCTTGGGCTTGTGAATAGCAGGCGTTGAGTAAAACACACTCTATTTTGTCCAGAAACAGCCCAAATAACCTTGCCAAGGATTCTGTACTTACAAGTTGCATCTGCCCAGAATTATTCTCTAAGGCTAAACCAGTACTACCTGATCCATGCCCAGAAAAGTGAACGATAGTTGGTTGGTGTTCCAACAGCGCACGACGCAAGTTGTCAACTCGTACCGCCCACTCAGTAATGATTTCAAACTGCTCTCGATTTCTTGCTCGTTTCAGCGCAGCTTGGATTTCCCGTACCTCTTCATCCAGACGCAACTTATCTGTGTTCTTGGGATTGACTGATAATATTAAAATTTTTCTCACTATTTTTATTGCTCGTGGGATATATGCCAGTATTTAATCTCTGATACATATCGAGCAGGCTATTTTCCTGAAAATTGAAAAAATCTGCTAAATAACACTTGCTCTCTAATCCGTTGAAACTAGCCATTCCCTAGCAAGGAAGTTACACAGCACTGGCTACGTGAAACCTTTACCAAAATCGATTGACAGCCTTTAGAAAGTCGCCGTTTTTTACCTAGTTTTTTTTATTTAAGTTAGCGATCGCCGCATAACATTCTGCGGTTTAAGATATCTTGAAAACGTATTTTTGCGAGAAGTCTAATATTTAGAGAATAAGTAATGGGTAATAGAAAATTGAGCAAATATGCCCCATTACTTATTTGACCAAACTACAAATAATTACTTGATTCGCAGATGGGTATCTTGTCCATCCCAGCAGACCAAGGTAGGTGTAGGAATGTTTTTAGTCTGGTAGGCATTTTTGACAGCAACCCAGTTACTAGCAATTGGCATTCGCCAACCAGTACCAAAGGCGCGATCAGTAATTTTCAATCCGGGAGGTGCTTGTCGTCGCTTAAATTCAGCACGCGCAACCATCTGGATTACTCTATCTACAATCACCGAATCGTAACCAGCTGCGACAATTTGTGCTGCTGATTGGTGATTGTGAATCAAGCGTTGTAATATATCATCCAAAATTTCGTAGGGCGGTAGAGAGTCTTGATCAACTTGACCCGGTTTGAGTTCAGCGCTGGGTGCTTTAGTTAGGATATTTTGCGGAATAATTTCGCTATTGCGATTTAACCAATGGCAAAGTGAATAAACACGGGTTTTAGGAACATCTGCAATTACCGCTAAACCGCCATTCATATCACCGTAGAGGGTACAGTAACCAACTGCCATTTCTGACTTGTTGCCGGTAGATAGGAGGAGATAGCCAAATTTATTTGCGATCGCCATTAATAAATTACCGCGAATCCGAGATTGTATATTCTCCTCTGCTAGTCCAAACTCGGTATTTGCAAACAAATTGGCTAAGGTTTTATCAAAGCCTTGCATTAAATCGCCAATGGGTAAAGTATTAGTTTTAATTCCGAGATTTTCGCTTAAAGCTAAAGCATCGCTGATGGAATGTTCAGAACTATAAGGGGAAGGCATGAGGACACCCAGGACATTTTCTTTACCCAGTGCAGTAGTTGCGATCGCTGCAACTAATGCAGAATCAATCCCCCCACTTAAACCCAGCAATACTTTAGAAAAGCGACATTTGCGAGCGTAATCTCGAACTCCTAAAACTAAAGCGTGCCAAATTTCTTCGTCTTCCGATTCATATGCAGGTGTCACAGAGCCTAACTGCAAATCCCGCTGCGCCTCGTCAAATTCAATCACTACCAAATCCGTTTCAAATCCCCTAGCACGACAGATTATTTCACCTTGACGATTCAAGGCAAAACTGCGCCCATCGAAAATTAAATCATCATTTCCTCCAACCTGGTTAGCGTAGATCACTGATTGTTGAAAACGTACCGCACTATACCTGAGCAATGTTTCTCGAAACTGTTGCTTATTGACACTGTAGGGTGAAGCAGACAAGTTTACAACTAAATCTACACCCAAAATTGCTAAGTCAGCAATCGGATTCACTGCATAACTACGTTTGCCCCAAAATTCCTCATCATTCCACAAATCTTCGCAAATAGTTACACCGATATGGATATTATCCAGGGTGAAATAATTAGCTTGCAAACCTGGTTCAAAATAGCGGTTTTCGTCAAACACATCATAAGTAGGTAAAAGTCGCTTGTAAAAAAATTGCTTAACCTTACCATTCTCTAACAAAGCTATGCTGTTATATAAAGTTTTACCACCAGTAATGTGGGCTTTTACATGTTGTTCAACAGTTCCCACCAATACAGCTAATTTAGGCGGTAAATCCCGCGCTAATTGTTGTAATGTGATGCCCATTGCTTCCACAAAACTAGGATTTAGTAATAAATCTCTTGGTGGATAGCCACACAAAGAAAGTTCTGGTGTCAATAACAAACGCGCGCCTTTTGCGGCTGCCCGTTGTGCCATTTCCAAAATTATTTGGGCATTTCCTGGTAAGTCACCAATTGTAGGATTAATTTGAGCGATCGCAATTTTCATATTGGTTGTTATACTTAATATTTTTGATCGTACAAAAACGGCTAATTTAGCTTTTATTTAGATAGCCAATGTTTTAATTCTTCGTCAATAAAGTAGTTGACTAAATCTTGATAGACTTTTTCAATTACATCTGGGCTTAATCCTGCTTCTTCAGCCCATTGTCGTCTTTGCTGCAACATAGTGTTAAACCTTTCTGGGGCTTTGACACTTGTTTCACTAGTTTTAAACTTTGCTGCGACTTTCACGTATTCAAATCTTTTTCCCAAATCCGAGATAATTTGCCGATCAATTGTATCTATACAAACACGAATTTCTTGAATATTAGAACAGTCGTTTGGTTCTTTCATAACTTGACATTTTTGTCATCTGAGCGGTTCATTAAATAAACACCAACGGTTTATCCTTCAAAGGAGCAAAAGCCTCAGCATCAAACTTATATAAACTAGCCGGACGACCAGCACCCCGTGATACTTTTATTCCGGTATCACATAGAAAACCCAACTTGAGTAGACGCGCCCGAAAATTAGAATAATCGGAAAAATTGTCACCTAAAACTGTGGCGTATAACTGATATAAATCATTTAAGGTGAACATTTCTGGCAAGACTTCAAAAGCTACCGGACTATACTCCAATTTATTTCGTAAACGCCTGTGCCCATAAGCCAGAATTTCATTATGATCAAAAGCTAACTGTGGTACTTGTTTCACGGGATACCAAGCTATGCCAGTGACGCGATCGGCAATCAATTCTGCTTCCTCAAACCGGACAAGAGCAAAGTAACTAACTGATAGATAACGCACACCATAACTATCAGTTGCTTCCCTTGGATCACGATTGGGCCCTCCAAATGTATAGAGTTGCTCTAAATAGAGATTTTTTACCCGAATTTTCTCCGCCATAATGCGATAGGCACCATCCTCTAAGGACTCTCCTGGACGTACTAATGTACCGGGAAGACTCCAATGATTTAAAAATGGTTCTTGCTGTCGCATTACTAATAGAACTAACAGCCGATTTTGTGCAGTATCTACAGAAAAAATTACATTATCAACCCCAACCTTGAAATCGGCCAAAGGTTGTTGGTTTAGCGGAGTTGAAATCTTTTTTTGGTTGCGTCCTGGCACTTGTACAAATGCTCTCGATGAATATAGTCAATTACAGGGGATGTGAGGGCTTCAGGATCTCCATTTTCGCGATAAGCTGTTGAGGAAATATCTAGACCAGTCAGAGAGGCGATCGCAATCTTCCCTCCCAGCTTTTCCACTGCCTCCAAACTAGACTCATCTATCGCATATCCTGGTCGCGGCACAATCAGTAGTTGCACTTGCTGTAACAAATCTTCAACCCGATACCAACGCGGTAACTGATTTAGTAAATCTGAACCAATTACCAACGTTAACCCAACATCTTTTCCCCAATTTACTTTCGCTTTTTCCACTGTTTCTAGCGTTCTAAAGCTACTCAATTCTTGTTCTAAAGCAATATTGTGCCGTGGCGTATCTATATCCGCAATTAACAATTGCAACATTGCTGCACGATGTTCCAAAGGCGTTTGATGCGACTTAAATGGATTATCTGCTGCCCAAACCGCTACCCAATCATAACGCTCAGACAACCAACTCAGAATCGCCTGATGTCCAGCAGTTGGTGGATCAGCACTAGTACCAAACAAAGCAATTCTCATCATCTTACTTTGTGTCCTTTGCGTTCTTTGCGGTTCGTTTCTTAGTCTCCTCAGCCAAAACCCGCAACGCAGCAGAAATCTCCACCTGCACAGAAATAGGATTCCTTAAAAGCCTTGTCTGTTGTGGCAAACTGGCAACTGAGGCGGTAGTACGTTGGCGAATTGCTGCTAAAGTCTCTATAGGTTGCACCCGTTGACCTTCCTGCATTACCAACTGCAATAAAGGTTGTTCTTCAAGCAGACTTTCACCCACTAGTCCCAACCTATCTGCTTTGACCTTACCTCCCATAAACGAGCGAAAAATCTGCTTGCGTCCTGGGTAAGTCACTTTGCCACTCGACTGTTTCATTACTGGAATGCCATCTATTTCCACGAGTTTATAGACTCCATTCACAGGCGAACCAGTAACTAGTCGTGTTCCCAGTCCATAACCGTCAATCTGGGCATCAGCTGCTTTTAGCCTGGCAATTTCCCACTCATCCAAGTCACCACTAGCAAAAATTGGCACACCAGGAAGGAGCGATCGCACCTGTTTCGACAAGGTAACCAAATCTCCTGAGTCCAACCTGACTCCTGTTAATTTCATTTCCCCGGAATTTACTTTTTCAGCTAGGCGCTGGGCAGCAGCAATTGTATCGTAAGTATCTATCAACAGTGGCGCACCCGGAAAATATCGATGAAATACACTAAAGGCCTGCTCTTCAGAACCTTCTATTGCTGACAGCGCCATTACTAAAGCGTGTGCCATCGTACCACTTGGCAGATTTCCTAGTTGTAGCGCTGCTAACACATTGGAAGTTGAATCCAATCCACCTGCCAACGCCGCCCGCGCCGCCCACAAAGAAGCTTGTGGACTAAATGCCCGTCTTGTACCAAATTCTAAAAGTGTTGCTTCCTCCCCCGCAACATCGCGCAGTCGTGCTGCCCTTGTGGCAATTAAAGTTTGGTAATTGATTGTATTCAGTAGGTAAGTTTCCACTAATTGTGCTTGCCAAAGGGGTGCTTCCACTCGCAACAGTGGCTGATTTGCAAACACGGCTGTCCCTTCGGGTACTGCCCAAACATCACCGGTAAACCTTCCCTCAGCTAGTAGTGACCAAAAGCGTTCGCCTCCAGTGCACTGTAAGTGTTCGCTAGCGTGAGCAAAAATTCCCGTCGCTTGCAAAGCAGCGATTTGAGAGGGACTAAAGCGGAATTTTGCCAAATATTCCAAGGCTTGTGCTAGCCCCATTGCAATTAAATAACCAAAACCCTCTGGCAAGCGCCTAACAGTCAACTCAAAGCTTGCTTGTCGCTGTTCTATACCTTCGCCTGTGTAACAAGCTGCCATCGTCAACTGGTAAAGGTCAGTCAGCAAGCTGTAGTCATCCGCAGAGAGGTTCAGTTCCTGATTCTGGTGGTTTTGCTGTTGCTGATTATTGGTATGTACATAGTCCAAATTAGGGAAAGTTGTCATGCAAGAGCTTCCTTACAAGAATGCTTCTTTTATTTATGGTAGTATTTACCATAAATAATGTCAACTCCTAGAGAATCTATCTCATAGATTGCTGTAAAACGGGATATTTACAGATAAACTAATGCTAAGTTAATCAATTATTTAATATTGCTTAATAGTTCTTTCCGGGAATAAGCTGCGTGATTTGGCTTGTCAAACATAGGACATGGAGTAGATAGTTATGAAAGAAGTGAAATTTTAAGTATGCTAAATTTAGGGCTTTTTTGACTAAAACATGAAAAACTTAATCAAGCTGTTTTTTGTAGTTGGAATTAGTTTCTTTGAGTTACGAGATCAAGAACCCATGCGCCATTTGCAGTTACAATTAAAATCAAAGAGAAAAATTTGACTTTTTGACAAGTTAAAGTATTACAAACTTATCTGAATAAACATTGCAGAGATTCTCAATTTGTTGAGAATTTAAGCTAGCTGAGAATATCAGAACTAGAGTATAGACATCGGGATTTAAAGCGACTCGAAAAAAGGAGTCTAATATTATGGCTTTTTCAAAAATGCTTGGTAACGTAGTCCAGTATATTTCTGAAGCCTTTATGCGGATTTTTGGCCCTAATGATGATGCTTATCCTGCTATTGGCGTACAACCTTTTACAGGTGACCCTTACGAAGAAGGTAGAACCGACATTTGGTAGATGCTGATGCAATAAGTAGCTAGGTGGAATTAAATAGAAGACCCCCTGTAGTCCCCCTTACCAAGGGGGACGGCGACAGCCGGGGGTTCTATCTTCGGTTTAATTAAGCCCACTTACTTAACAGTAATAAATTACATATTAAGAAGTAAGTAATATAAAGGCGTAAGGTTTTTACTCACGCCTTTTGTTTAAAGATTGTTATTGCAGTATTAGATACTCTCGATGTCTAACAGCGGCATATTTTAAGGGTTAGCAGATTGTTCCAAGATAGCTTTTTGTTGCAACCAATCTTGACCCACCTGGATACTGATATCTGAGCTAATATTGCCAGTACTTTCCACTCGCACTTCCCCAAATCCCAAAGTGCCACGAATTGATTCAGCACTGTCGCCATCTCCTTGTTGGGCGACAATGTGAGTTACCTCTAGAGGTTCACCCCAGGGCTTAGATACAAAAATGTTACGATATCCAGCTTTTTCCAAGGCTCTAATTAATGGTCGGAGGTTAGAGCGATCGCCACCTGTACTGTCTTGAATTGCTACTCGCAAAGAAGCTGGATCAGCCATCTGCTGTCCTTGTTCTGATTCCAAACCAAAATGTTGAGCCATGAGTTTGGCAATACTATCTTTGTTTGGCAACCAATAGCTAGCATCATACTCACTCTTCTCGCTAAAACGACCTGGCATCAATAACATTTGCATATTGGAGCGATTTGTTCTCACTCCAAAACCCACTAGCGCCACTAACTCTTCAACCGTCAAGTTAGTGTCAATGTGTTCTTTGACTACCTCAAGAACTTTAGGCAATTGAGGCACAATAGCTGGGTTGAGAGTTTGATCCATCAAGGCACGCATAACCATTTGCTGCCGCTGAATCCGACCAATATCTCCCAGTTCGTCATGGCGAAAGCGCAGTAATTGCAGTACTTGATCGCCGTTGAGATGCTGTCTGCCCGCCTTCAAATTAATATAAAGATGTTGAGAATCATCTTGGTACTTCATATCTTTGGGGACATAGACTGTCACCCCACCCAAGGAATCGATCAGCTTGGCAACTCCTAGAACATTAATTCGGACATAGCGATCAATTCCCACCCCACCTAACAGATTACTGATAGTTTTGGCAGTCAAAGCTGGCCCACCTTCAACATTGGTAGCGTTAATTTTTTTCACCCCATACCCCTCTACTTCTGTGCGGGTATCTCTGGGAATAGAAAGCATCACTACTTTTTTCGTCTCTGGATCAAATTTGAGCAAGAGCATCACATCGGCAAGACCATCAAAGGAGTTTACCTGGGGTAGGTATCCGAGATTTTGGGTTTCGGTGGGAGGGCTTTGGACATCTGGCGGGAGTACGCTCATCCCCATAACTAAGAGATTGACTGGACGAGTTAATTCCGAAAATCGTAGCCCACCTCCAGAGATGCGATCGCCATCAAATACCGCCTCTTCCTGTGGACTTAGCTGAGCTTGCTGCAAAGGCGTACTGGTCAAAGACACCGCCAACAGTGCCCCTGCTGTGGCTGACACCATTGCAATACCACTCATTCCCACCCAAAACCACAGCCAACGTGTGGATTTCGAGTTCTGGGAATTTTTGCCAATGGACTTGGAGGCTCTTCCCGACTGGTTTTCTTCCGCCGAACTTCTTTGAATGGTCACAGACTTCCTCACACTTACTAATCAAATTCGGTTAATTTGCAGACTAACAATATGCAAATAAATCAACCCATAATAGCTAACTCTTAATTATCAGCGCTAACTTTTTCTCTGTTGTTTCAACAACAACACTTATAGCAGCATTTATTCTTTTTTTGAGCAAATCTAGAAATGTTTTGTTGAAGTATGGCAATCATAAACTGGATTTCGGCCATTTCTATGGGTAAATCATCTGTAATTTGCTAGAAGATGAGTAAAAATACTATCAACTCATCACCCAAACAAATTAAGACAAGTACTTGCCTAGCATACGTTCAGCAAAGTTGCTAAACCCCGGTAAGCGCTTAGACCTTCCTTGGATCAAGCGAATAATCAACCAGACGCTCACTAAAAAGTAACTAGAGGTGAGAAAGCTATTAAGGATGAATAGACGCAGTGTAAATAAATCTGAAGTTGCTGCTCCGGTTGCTAACAGTAAATATCCCAAGAGCCAAGCCAATGTCAAAGTAATAGACAGGCGACTAGTGGCAAGTTGTTCCCGACTTCCTTGGCGGCGATATAGAGTCCATAGAGATGGAAAAAAGCCAATAACTGGAATCAAATACAAAATTAACTGTGTTTTAGAGGTGGCTGCGTCTTCACTGGGGATTAAGAGGGTCGCTTCGTTCCGGGATTGCGGGACTTGGGGTTCTCTTTGGGGATAAGGGGTAATAGGGATTAGGGATTGGGCGGATTCCTTCCCAGTCCCTAGTTCCCAGTCCCCACTCCCCAGTTTCCTAATCTCTTTCGGTTCAAGATTTTCCATTGGGATTAGTGTAACTCCTAAACTAGAAGGATGAATGAGACTCACGTAGTTAGAGATAATAGGCTGTAAAGAAGGATTTAATTTAGTTCTATCCCGCAATCGGCTCAAAATGCAGACACGCAAGCTTCTCGACTGGTGGCAAACACTCACACCAATAGTGCGAATCGGGGCGATCGCTTTGTTCGCTCCGTTGCTAGTCCTCAATAGTTGGGCAATTTCGGCAATTTTTAATTACTTCCATTCCCTGATAGCTATTTTAGTCGGAGCCTCAGTACTAGCATTTCTGCTCAACTACCCTGTAAGCTGGATGGAGCGTCACGGTGCTAGGCGAGAGCAAGTTGCTATCCTAGTATTTTTGTTGGCTTTATCGATTTTATTGGCGTTGGGTCTTACTCTTTTTCCGCTAGCCCTAACCCAAGCTGAGCAACTGGTGGCTCGTTTACCGGAGTTGATTGACTCTGGACGCTCTCAATTAATGTTGTTGAACGAGAAAGCCGAGATTTTTGGGTTACCTATTAACCTCGATGCCCTAGTAGTACAAATCAACGATCGCGTCAAAGGACAATTGCAGGCGATCGCCGGACAAGTTTTAAATCTGGCTGTAGTCACTGTCACTAGCCTGCTAGATTTTCTCTTGACGATGGTTTTGACTTTCTATCTTTTACAGCATGGGGGTGAACTCTGGGAGAGCTTAGTAGAATGGCTACCCACTAAATTTCGAGATCCTTTCTCTCGAACAGTGCGCCTGAGCTTTCAAAATTTCTTCATCACCCAGCTAATTTTATCTACCTGTATGGCATCAGCCCTGATTCCTACCTTTCTGTGGCTGAAAGTGCCATTTGGTCTGCTGTTTGGCTTAACTATTGGCATTATGGCTCTCGTCCCCTTTGGCGGTTCTGTAGGTATAGCCATGACTACGTTGTTAGTGGCGTTACAAGATTTCTCGATGGGGGTGAGGGTATTAGTGGCAGCGGTAATTGTACAGCAAATTCTCGAAAACTTAATTGCCCCGCGTATTTTAGGGAGTTTTACTGGCTTAAACCCTGTTTGGATACTAATTTCGGTCTTAACAGGAGCGAGAATTGGTGGACTTTTAGGTGTGATTGTGGCAGTACCCACAGCTGTTGTGATTAAGACTGCTTTAAGCGCTCTGCGTCCTGCGCCGTTAAGCAGCGAGACAGACGATAGCGCCACTGGGGAGATAGCTGCACCCGTTGCAGCAAGCGAGTCTCCAAAAGCTGACGCCAAAAATTCTCTAAGCGTCTCTGAAGCCACATTACCCTAGTACCACTTTGTGTAATTCGTAATAGTGCTTCCAGCAGGCTACGCCAACGTAATTCGTAATTCCCGTTGCGTAAAGGTTTTAGACATTTAAAATGGGTGGCGTGATTTAGCCGACCTGTAGTAGTACCGCTACGCGGAATTCGTATACCGCAAGTGTTTCATTAATTGGGAATGGGTGGTTTATTTATACCGTGCTTCACTAGATTTCTATGTCTCAATTCACAATTCAAAATGAAAGAATTTAGAGTTTTGTCTTTGTTATATGGTTCAAAATTACTATGGCTCGACAATTGAACCCATAAACAAAATATTCCCTGTCTGATTATCCCTAATGCCGCAAAAGAAGGAACGGTTAACAATCATTTTGAATGGTTCTGGTTGCTGTCTCAAAGATACTGTCTCTATGTCCGCTGAAGTCGCCGCAGCCGCTTCGGTGCCTTCTTCATTTACCTCGACAAAAGTTTTATGCTTAACCTGGCTAATTGCAAAATTTTTGCCCATCCCAGAAAAGTTGGCTTTGTTGCTAAAAGCCTCTTCCATGCCTAAAGCTTTTAGAGAATCGTTGAGTGTAACATCATAGTCCGTTTTAAAGCGAGGCAAGCGAATAAACCCTTTCTGTTTGCTGAACTGAGTCATCCATTTTTCCCAGTTCTCTACATTTAAGTTTTGATAGAAGGTTTTGAGGTTAGAATTCTGTTTAGGCAGGAAGATATAAAAGCTCACCTTGCCATCTTTGCCGTAGGGTAAACTAACTGCCTGAAATTGTTCATTTTCATAATATCTATAGTCACTCGTTTGTGACATCATTGGATGTTGTTTTTGCTTACCAGATGCTAAGTAAAACGGGTATTGAGCAGTTTTATTCTTGTCAAATTCTTGGCTCCAGCTACCTTTAAAATATATTGCATTAATCAGAAATAGTACCTGGTCTGGTTCAATTGTTTCAACTATCTTGTTGATTTTTCCGCGTGTATTCTCATTGACCCAGTTATTGATAGTACTGGGTGCTGTCGCATCTTTAAAGTTTAAATTGGTTACTTTAGCTTGATAGAAATCCTGGTTTCTCTGAAGGAAGTCTGGCTGAAAGCTAACATCTTTATTTGCCCAAAGAGAGTTAGCAATAGTCAGTTGCATTTTCGCATCTGGATTTTCTAATAGCTTCTTTAAGGCTGCATAAGAAGAGTTAATTTCTTGCAGATTCATACCCTGCAATTCCAGGGTTTTTGCCATTGCTTGTTGAGTCGATCCGCTAGCGCCATTGTAGGTCATCGCCAGGGCGATCGCTACACTCGTAGGTGAGATAAAAACATTCTTTTGACTAACATCATTTTTTTGAACTTGTGAAAACAGTTTGAAGCCAAACTTATTGTTAGCATCAATGATTTTTGTATCAGGGTTAACTGTTTTTTTAGGTAATGGAGATTCTGGCTGAGGTAGACCAGATTGGGCAAGCGCACTCGTATTATTATTGACCTGAGAACACCCTAATACACCCAATAGGACAACACTTGCTGCCGCTAAAACATAACGTCTACCCAAGCTAACACCGTAACGTCTTTGGAGAAAATTTTCTTTCACACCACTAAATTTTTGCCGATTCATTCTGCTACCTCGCTTGCCAAAGATTTTTATCTACCACTCAAAATTGACGCTAATCATGCATCAATTGTTAACTATTGCATCTGCCGTGATAGAAAGACTGGACTGTTACAGTTTCGGTAACAGTAGCTTTAGTTACACTTGGGGTAAAAGCTGAACTTTTCAATAAGAGGATTTCTGCAAATATGGCAAGTAATAACAGATAATTTTGTAAATTAAATGAGTAACAGCTTAATTTATCACTGGGTTTGTGGAAAGGGATAAGGCGTGAAGAAGCGTTCGCCTCCGGCGGGTGCTATGCGCCATTGCAGCACTCTTCACGCGAACTCAAGACACAACTTAATATTCTGGTTGGAACTGGAATTAATACTGCTTAATTAACAGGTACGCTCCACCAAGCTAAAGCATAGGGTTGAGTCGCTTCGTTAAGCTTTTGGCGAAACTGGACGCGGATTTTGTAATTGCCAGTAGCAGGAACGGGGCAGAAAATATGTTCTACACTATCGATTTTGCTGATTGAGGAACAAACAGCACCAACATCTGTATTTTGAGCATCAGCTTTTACTAAGTAAAGATCGAGGTTATTCAAGCCGCGATCGCGAAATTTCTCGCCCACATCAAACTGCTGGTTTTTGTTATGATCATTTAGCTCCACCAAACGATCCCAACTCAGGCTAATAGCAACAAAACTCCCCTGTTTTAACGGTTTTGCTAACGCATAATCAGCAAATGCCCCAACATCGACGGTGCGATAATCCCAACCAATAGCAGGCACTGCGGCTGATGGTTGCCATTGACCAGCGCTAAGTTGCTGATAAGCGCGAAATGTATTTAAATGACCCGCTCCCATTTGGGCATCCAAAGGAATTTTGGGATCTTTGTAAGCATCAGAAGCTAGCCAGTCTTGATTTTGTTTGTCAATTAATGTCCGGGTCATTCCCAGCCGTAAACCATCGCCGCTATCTTGGATCTTGTCTGTTGAATTTAGCAATACAGCTTTCATCACTTGATGACGCCGAGCATCAATGCTCCAGTTGGGTTGTTTTGCACGTATCTGTCTATCACTAAGTTCTTGCAATAAGGCAACAGTAGCTGTAACTTGAGGCGCTGCAAAACTCGTACCCGTGACTTTGTTCAATTTGCCATCTGGATTAAGCAAAGGAATATTATTACCAGGAGCAACTAAACTGACGGCGCGACGTCCACCAAGATTAAACTCTTTTCCGGCTAGGCGACCGCTCACTCCTTGGTTAGCACCCGCCAGATTGGAAACGTCTACTTTATTAAAAATCCCTCCCCTGCGGGATGAAAAAGCCACATTCATTGCATTAAAGTTGTCTGTAGGTATGGGAATACCCCCTTTACCCTGGTTGCCAGCGATCGCATATAAAACATCATGAACGCGACTAGACCAGTCAACACATAACGTTAGTAAAGCATTGCCATCTAAAATAGCTTCCGGTCGTGGGTCACGGTTCAAGGGTTCACCAAAGCTAAAGTTAATGGCGCGGACATCGCCACTATTTTGCAGCGCTATGTGTTGCGCCGATAAGCACTCTTCTGGCTGACCCATGTTTTTAGTAGAACCCACGGCAGAGGAATAAAGTCTCGCTCCTGGAGCCACTCCCGGCAAAGCTTTATCCTGACTTACCATGACACCAGCGACATTGTAGGCATGGGGGTCAACACCGCTATTTGACTTAGCTGGGCCATTGCGTGAGAACACTGCCGCCAGAGATATAGCGCGATTTTTAGACACTGCTTTATCCCACCCAAACATTCCCGGACGCCCAATTTCTACCTGACCAATAGCAATCTTGCGACCGATTAAACTATAAGGGGGTTGGTGTAGCTTCAAAGCATCAATACCATTGGTTCCCAAAGGAGTGTTTAAAGCTGAAGCCAATACTGGCACACTCAGACAGGAAGCGCTCAATCCCCAAATCATCCAGGTTAGTTTTTTGCCCATTGTTTAGTTGTTAATTGTTAGTTTTTAGGAAAATTCCCATTTGCTTTCACTGTTCGCGCAGCGTCAATCATCCACTGAACTTATAATCAGAGAAAGCCTCTCTTGGACTTCTCTTTGCTGCTGAGTAGTTCTTTTGCTCCCTCAAAAAGGCGGGATCAAATGTTATGAGCGCTTGCTCAATCTTTTGTTACAATGCTTACAGACGAGGACGCTTGAAAACCCACCAGCCATGACCCAAAACCTATCTAAAAAGCCCATTGTAATTGCTCCATCTATCCTATCAGCCGATTTTAGTCGTCTGGGTGATGAAATTCGCGCTGTAGACGCGGCAGGAGCAGATTGGATTCATGTTGATGTAATGGACGGTCGTTTTGTACCTAATATTACGATAGGTCCTCTGGTTGTGGAGGCGATTCGTCCGATTACGACTAAACCGTTGGATGTCCACTTGATGATTGTGGAGCCAGAAAAGTATGTTGAAGGCTTTGCAAAAGCAGGTGCTGATATTATTTCCGTACATTGCGAGCATAATGCTTCGCCACACCTGCACCGCACCCTAGGGCAAATCAAAGAGCTTGGTAAGAAAGCTGGAGTTGTACTGAACCCTGGTAGTCCTCTAGAGCTAATTGAATACGTTCTGGAACTGTGTGATTTAGTGCTAATTATGAGCGTCAACCCTGGCTTTGGCGGTCAAAGCTTTATTCCTGCTGTGTTGCCCAAAATCCGCAAGCTGCGTCAGATGTGTGATGAACGCGGTCTTGACCCCTGGATTGAAGTGGATGGGGGACTGAAGGCAAACAATACCTGGCAAGTATTAGAAGCAGGAGCCAATGCAATTGTCGCTGGTTCAGCTGTGTTTAATGCCAAGGATTATGCCGAGGCTATTACATCTGTTCGCAACAGTAAGCGTCCTACTCCAGAACTAGCAAAAGTTTAATTCAATCCTGTTGAGATTAGGAATTAACTAGACACGACAAACAGAGGTAGGGTTGGTTATTTGCCAACCCTATTTTGGTGTTTAGGTATCCTAGTCTTTGGAAACGCTCAACATGACAATTAAAATTTTTTTAAGAGAGCTATTAATATAGCAAGCGAATTAAAGGTTAGGACATAAGGACAAGCGTGGATGTTAGGAATAGTAATGTTTTACCTCCTGCCTCCTGCCTTCTGCCTTCTGCCTCCTGCTATATTTTCAGATGGTGGTCATGCCAAAGAGCAAAAAACCCGGCTTCTTAAAAGAAACGGGTTGAAAAGTTTATATAGCGGTTCTCACTTGAGTGAGGTACACGGAAGTTGTAATTAACCGCAGATAAACACCGATAAAGTTGTACCTCAGTCGGCTAGAAAACGCTATAGATATGACCTGATATTATTATCTATTTGTTCTTGCCCATCTAGTTGCCTTCCAAAGGGTAAAAAACAAAGCTCCAGAAACCAAAGCTCCGAGGTTCCATTTAACAGAACTCTTGAGCAAGTTCCGCTTTTGAGAAGACTCAGTGGTTTTTGCTTGATTTTTGATTTGTGCCTTGGCTTTAGAGACTTCTGACAAAACTTGACTTTTTACTTCCTCAGGATTTTTGCCATCTGGGGAGCGACCTTGGCTCCTCAAAAAATTCTCTATCTGTTGAGGTGTAGCTGCGCTCAGTCGCTTTTCTACCTGTTCTGCCTGAGATATTTGTTGGTTGGATACAGTTCTTATTTGAGCAGCACTTTGATTACTAAGACGAACTGTGTTACCAATTGCCAAAGGAATTAGTAATAAAAAAAATACAGCAATCAATAAAGTTAACCAAGATAAGAGCTTCAAAATCAAGAATTCCCATTTGGCTCGTGAATGTAGCTCTCCATAAAATACGAATACTAAACCAATTAAAGGCACAGGTACCCGTTCAACCAGTGCCCCAAAGGTTTGGAATTCCCAAGAGGGATTCATAAAGTTTGGTGGGACAAACATCTCAACGATGTCAAAAAATGCTAAAAGTAATAGACCATAGCCTAGTACTCGCAGAATAGTAATTGAGCCTATTTGGGTGAAGGCAAACTCTTGTAATTCTTGTACTAAAGGAATGAATTTTTCACTATCTGATTTAGTCATGTTCTTAGCAAAATAGAAAAAAAGATTGGATTGGCATGATTTCAAGGCTTATAAAAACAGTATTGCCCTTACTCAAACCAATAAAAATAGGTGTCTTATCACAATTTGTAATTATACAAATTAGCAATATGAACTGTTACATATACAAGATTTTTATAGCCCCCAATCGCCTAAGATTTCCTTTGAAATAAAAGATTTGAGAAGGAATTTGGGGGAATACTATAGACTGGATGTTCATAGTCTTGAAAAAGCGAAATAACATTAGCTTTAACTCTCGATTCTTCTGGTTTGGGCTTGTCTGTAGTTTTCGTTAAAAATATCTTCATAAAAACGAATAGTACACTACCCAGAGTTAAAGCTAAAAACAGAATCCGCAGTTTTTTCCACTGAGTCATCGCTTTTAAGACTCCAGATTACCCTGATTTTTCTTTTCCTCTTGCCGAAGCAAGAAAAAGTAGAATAACCCTAGTATCAGCACTGCAATTATTCCAAACAATCGGGAACCATCGCCCTCATGCCAGTAATCAAATGCTTGCTGATTTGTTACTATAACAGCTAAGAGAGCAACCCGTATCCCGTTGACAATAAATGCTATGGTGATGGCCATAATTGGCACAAAGATTATCTTTTTGCGTTTTAGGGGAAACATCAGCAAAGCAATCACGGCTAGCCCCAACAGATGGCTAATTAATTCTACCCCAGAACAGCCAGAATAAACTTTGATACTTCCTGGTGGCACTCTGATAAAAATTCCTTGTTGAAGAGATACTTCAAAACCTGAATACCAAAGTACGAAAGCGGAAAATTTTGCAGTTATGGGCGAAATATCGGTCAGAGATGTTAATACTAGCTTTGGAACTCCGAGAAAAAATAAGATAGTTATTTCTTGCCAATATTGCTTTAATCCCTTCAAGCCAGAAGCAAGTAATGCAAGACCAATAGCAGAAATAAAGGGTGACAGGTGAGTAAAAACGGTAAGTAGCTTACTACTACTCAAGAAGGCGCTTTCCCAAAGGACAAAAGCAATCAACAATATGCCTAAAAAGCTGGATAAAAATCCACTTTCTAGAGTTAACTTATGACGTTTTTCCGCAAGTAGAGAGCCTACAGCGAAGTAAAATAGCACACTCATTCCTAAGTGGGAAACATCTCCAGTTCTTTGGGTTAGTGTCAGGATAATCGCAATTAAACCTGCTCCTATTCCTAATAGCCAAAACTCAGAAGTTTTTAGTGTTTTAACAGCGATCAAGTTGGTAGCTTTCATGTAGATATAATTAACCTAACTCCGGTGAGAAGATAAATATTTGCTTCTGGTAAACTTGCTAAATAATTAGATTTACCATTACCTCAAAAGTTATAGGTACAAGCATCTAATATCAGGTTGTCAGCTAGTCTGTGAGATTAAAAGAAACACTAATGAAAATTACTAAGTTTTCAATGAATGATAAAAAATCAATAAACAGCACAATATGTGATTTAAAGCAAGTCCAAAAATAGTTCTTCAACAAATAGTGTAGTTTTGCTTTTCGCCTTTGAGATGTTATTGATGTTTCGCGTAATCTTTTTATGCAAAAATCCAGTAATTATTGTTACATTTTCGGTAGATATGATCAATAATTTTTACTAAGATTAATCAAATCTTTAAAATCATCAATATAATCAATATTTTCTAGCTTGCTGAAAGCAGATTAAATAAGGGCTTAAAACTTTAAATTAGTTATCGCGTTTGTATAAAATTTTATCAACTTTATTTAAACATACCAATACATAAGAGTTTTTTATACATTTTTCATATCTGCAAGGGGTTTTGCTTGCAAATCATTGAGTAAATAAAGCCGCATGTTAGGCAAACTTCCTGCTTTGTATTCTGGATTCTACGCTACACAAAGCAAGTATAAACTTATTATTTTTGCATTATTTTTGACATACTTTTCATGGCGCTCACTTAATTTAGCTAGAATCTTTTAGGGCTGACAAATAGATTAAGTCTACCATGCATGAATTAGGGCTATCAGTGCGAGACTTGAGCTTGGTTTGTTAAATTAATTCTATAGGCGATCGCGCCATCCCATCTTTCACCCAAGGATGTCTCCGGGAGTGGTTTGAGTTGTGAATTTTTAACTCCACACTCAAACACACTTATTTATCTGAATGCAATTAAGTGTCAGTTGAAGTTTTTAGCCTAAGCTTTTGCGACACTCTTTTGTTGCTGCTTTTGTTTTCGGCGTAAAACTACCCCAATTCCACCAGCTGTCAATGAACCCAAGATAGTTAGAGGTTCAGGAACAGGCTCATTGTAAGTAACATTATCCAAAGCAAACTGTGTGCCAGTGTAATCGTAACCTGGATTGACACCTCCAGAGGAGGTAAATTTTAAACTGTCAACACCAAGGAAATTGAATTTAAATTGTGTAGGAGATGTACTGTCTACAGTGACTTTCTTGGAATACTTTGTTTTTCCACCAAAAAGTCCCTCTATTAGAATAATCAGATCATCATACCAAGCTCCTGTGAGATAAGCACTGTTGAAGTCAAATGTACCACTGTCACTACTTACAGTAGCGGTTTTTCCAAGTGAATTAAATGCGACATTAGATTTTGAAACTGCTCCAGAGGCATAACCAGATTTTTGATATGTGGGAAGCGAACTATCAAGATGGTAAAAATTATCCCAATTCAATCCGCCATAGCCGTCTGCAATTTCTAGTCCATCTGTTTGGGGAAGATCGTCAAATGTCACAACCACCGCTTGGACTTGTCCTGTGCTAAGTGTTCCTGCTGCTAAAGCAGTAAATGCACCTATAGTACAAGCCTTCAGTAAATTTTTTCTAACTGCGAATCTGGTCATTGAACTCACTCCAACAAAAAGGTAAAAGTTGATGGTAGATATATCTCGCAGTCAAATTTGCCAGTACCTCAAAGCCATTCCAGATCAAAGCATCAGAAATAAGCGATCGCTCATTCTGCTACATTCACAAGGGTTGACAAAAGTGATTTAAGTCTTTGAGGTACTAAAAATGTTCTGCGTAATTATTCTGAAAACTAGCTTTAATTATTTAACTTTATAAGTACAAGTAAGTAAAATCTACTAGAAAGCTTGAGCTTTATCAAAAATTTAAGGTGACAATTCTAACAGTAAAAATACTAAAAGCGAGATTTCATCAGGATTACGACGGAAAATAGATTGTTATGTTAGAGACATTTGACATAAATTTGATATAAAGTAATTTTGGAGTTCAAATCAAAATTATTTATAGCGGTTTCTCTACGACCCACATCAGAATGGCAAATAAAAAGGTGGGTATTACCCACCTTAAAATCTTATGTTTATTAACTCAATATTTACTTATGGCTACCTAACCACTTAGCTGCCGCAACACCTATAATCCCTGCCAAGATGGGATTACTGATAAACTTGATAATGCCTGGTTGCTCAGCCAACACTTCGGGGAAAATGTCTAAATGGCTGTGATAGGCAAAGGAGCTAGTTTGCTTACATCATCAGCGCTCATGTGGTTGGTGCTTTTCTAATGGGAGTTCATCTAAATAAAAGAAAGATATTTATTGATGTGTAGACGTGATTACTCCTATATATAAAAGTCATATTAATAAAACTATACCCCTTTTTTTTGATTATTATCATATCAAAGAGGTATAGCTGCTATTCTCAATCACCTGATTTTGTAGAAATAGAATACACCCGATTTATATCCCTGGAATTTCTACAAAATAGATAATATGAGTTTTAATCAACCTTTTTCTTCACATTATCTTTTACGTCTTCTATGCCGTGACTTATTTCGCTTTCAGCTTGCTTTGCTTTGCCTTCAGTTTTATCTTCTGGGTCACCAGTGACATTCCCAAGTGCTTCTTGAGCTTTCCCTTCAACATTTTTAGCAGTGGCTTTGGCGCGATCTTCTATGCTCATTTTGCGCTCCTAATTTTATAGAAAGTTAGTTTCAAGGTTGCAAATCAACTTTGAAATGCTTTGTTATCACCTTTACAAAGTAGCTTAAAATTTTGCCTAAAGCCTTCTTCCACAAGGCATATTAAATCAGGAGAAATTTTAAATACAAAATTCAACATCACGAAGTGCAATCGTGGCAAGTATCCTAGCTATTGACTGGATGGAAATTGAATGAGCGATCGCTTAGTTACCTATGCTAAAAGACAGAGAACAAGAACTATTAAGATATTTTATAGCAATGCTAGTGAAACGCATACTCTAGAAGAGGTTTCTTAGATATTTGCAAGTTTTAACGAAAAAAAACCAGTTTCTTTACGGAACTGGGTTGATAAACTTATAAGGATAATTTATTGGTCTAATCTAGAAAACCCATGAGACTTTCAGAATCGTCAATATTATTTGGTGCTACTGGACGGTTACCGAATGTCGAATAACTTTCAGAAATTGCTAATGCACTTGAGCCAATTGGACGAATGCCAGACATATTCATACTTTCAACGATTTGGAATGTATTAGCACCAATCGGACGAATTCCCATTTCATTATAGGTTTCAGCTACTTCCAGTGTACCAGTGGTAATGGGACGCTCTCCAGAAATTGAGACTATTTCAGCTACATCCAAGTCACTGCTGGCAATGGGACGCACTCCAGCAAGCGCAAGTGTTCCAGTCTCCTCCACTGGCAGATCAGTATTTTTCTCGACTTTATCTGTTTTCAAGTTACTACCCTGATTATTTTCAATTTCAACTGTTGTTTCCCCCTGAAGCTTGGCACTCCCTTGCCAAGGACTGACTGCTTCGCCAGCGCTGCTAATAGTCATAACCCGACACCTTCAGTTTGTTAACTGAATTTTACAATAATTAAGAAAAGATGAAAATTTTCCCTATATATGAGAGTTTAACCTTAAAAACCCTCATATAGGTACAAGTATCTTCAAAACTTAATAGATAAATAAATTTGAATAGTAAAAATTTGTAAAATATTATTGCTACTTGTTCATTTAACCACTCAAGCGCAACGAGTGCAGGGTGGGATCGCTACCATAAGATAGGGTATTTCCAGCAAAACTGTATGACAAAATTTTGTCTTCAAGCTCCCTTCAGTCCGACAGGCGATCAACCACAAGCGATCGCGCAACTCACCACTAGTATCCAAGCTGACAACCGTTACCAAACTTTACTTGGAGCCACGGGAACTGGTAAGACATTTTCAGTAGCAGCGGTTATTGAGAAAATTGGTAAGCCTACTTTAGTTTTGGCCCATAATAAAACCCTCGCTGCACAACTTTGTAACGAATTACGAGATTTCTTTCCCAACAACGCAGTTGAGTATTTCGTCAGCTACTACGATTATTATCAGCCGGAAGCGTATATTCCAGTTAGCGATACTTATATTGAAAAAACGGCTGCAATTAATGACGAAATTGATATGTTACGGCACTCAGCGACGCGATCGCTTTTTGAACGCCGTGATGTTATTGTCGTTGCTTCCATTAGCTGCATCTACGGTTTAGGAATGCCGGCAGAATACTTGAAAGCTGCTATTCCTTTCCAGATAGGTATGGAAGTTAATCAACGCCAAATTTTACGGGATTTGGCAAATGTTCAATATAGCCGCAACGATTTAGAAATGGGTCGAGGACGTTTTCGCGTCCGCGGTGATGTCTTAGAAATTGGCCCAGCATACGAAGACCGGATTATTCGTGTCGAATTCTTTGGTGATGAAATAGATGCGATTCGTTATATTGACCCAGTGACAGGTGAAATTCTCAAAAGTATGGAAGCGGTGAATATCTACCCCGCACGTCACTTTGTCACCCCAGAAGAACGCTTAGAAGTAGCTTGTCATGATATTGCAGCAGAATTAAAACAGCAAAAATTAGATTTCGAGGAAGCTGGTAAATTATTAGAAGCGCAACGCATAGATCAGCGGACGCGCTATGACTTGGAAATGTTACGCGAGGTTGGTTACTGCAATGGCGTAGAAAACTATTCGCGTCACTTAGCAGGAAGAAAAGCTGGAGAACCACCAGAGTGTTTAATTGATTATTTTCCCAAAGATTGGCTTTTGGTGATAGATGAATCTCACGTTACTGTGCCACAAATTCGCGGCATGTATAACGGTGACCAAGCTAGAAAAAAAGTTTTAATTGATCATGGATTTCGTCTTCCTAGTGCTGCTGATAATCGGCCTTTGAAGGCAGAAGAATTCTGGCAAAAGGTGAATCAATGTATTTTTGTTTCAGCAACCCCAGGAACTTGGGAATTAGAAGTTTCTGAAGGTCATATAGTTGAGCAAGTAATTCGACCAACTGGCGTGATTGATCCAGAAATTTCTGTACGTCCCACAGAAGGACAAATTGATGATTTATTAGGGGAAATTAAAGACAGAGTTGACCGCCAAGAAAGAGTGTTAATTACCACATTAACTAAGCGAATGGCGGAAGATTTGACTGATTATCTGCAAGACCATAGTATTCGGGTGAGATATTTGCATTCAGAAATTAATTCCATTCAGCGTATTGAGATTTTACAAAATTTGCGCGATGGTAGTTTTGATGTATTGGTTGGCGTCAACTTGCTCAGGGAAGGTTTGGATTTACCCGAAGTTTCACTAGTGGCAATTATGGATGCAGATAAAGAGGGGTTCTTGCGAGCCGAACGCTCCTTAATTCAAACTATTGGTAGAGCTGCGCGTCACGTCCGGGGACAGGCAATTATGTATGCCGATAACCTGACACAGAGTATGATTAAAGCCATTGACGAAACAGACAGGCGTCGTGGAATTCAAACGGCACATAATCGGCTGCATGGGATTACACCGCAACCAATTATAAAAAAATCAAGTAACGCGATTTTATCGTTCTTAGACGTATCCCGGCGGTTGAATGCAACTGATTTGAAAGTCGTAGATGAACATATAGATGAACTGCCATTAGAAGAGATTCCAGGATTGATTACTCTGTTAGAAACACAGATGAAAGAGGCGGCGAAGAAACTGGAATTTGAAGAAGCGGCAAAATTGCGCGATCGCATTAAGCATCTGCGGGATAAATTATTAGGACGTTAACGTGAGAGCATACTTGCAGAGGATGTGACAATTTCACCTTTAGCCTTTGGTGATTGTGCGTAGGCGTAGCCCATTTGTACCGCCAAGTGCAGTTTGAACCTGAAGTAACAAATACGTAGTAAATAAAATTCTACACGGAGGATAACATATGTCCTGAGCCAGACGGATGTGAAAAAATAGTTATATGACCTCACTTATCGAAGAAATCCGTCAGAAAGTTGCTGATGAACAATTTGAGTTTTCCAAGTACGCCGTTGATCAATCGCTCTTGCGGCAAGTTCAGGTTCAAGAAGTCAGAGAGGTAATTGCCAATGGACAAGTTATTGAAGATTATCCAAATGATAAGTACGGTTCAAGCTGTCTCATTAGTGGTTTGACCCAAGCCCGAAGACCCATTCACGTTCAATGTAGTTATCACTCTCGTCCATTGGTTAGAATTATTACTCTGTATGAGCCTGAGCCGCAGAGATGGGATGAAGACTTTACACAAAGGAGAAATCGTGACGATGACTCATGAGCCAGAAACGCTAGTTGAAAAAAAGGTAACTTACACATTAGAGCTAAATGGACAGGTCTTCATGATTGAGAACGTACCTGCTCGCATGAATGAAGAAACAGGAGAACAATTTTTTTCTCCATCAACTGTAGAGCATTTGCAGCAAATTATCCTCAGTGGGCAACAGCCGGATCACTTCACTGAAGTTCCTGTATACAACTATGCAGCATAATTATTGAAGATGCTCATTTGTACCCACAAGTGTAGTTTGAAACCGAAGCCACCGAAAATTGACTAAATGAGCGATGAGGATGGGTAGACAGCAGCGGCTTGTCGTTAGACATAGCCCACTCATGATAAATAGTCAATACCAGTCAGCGATCGCAAGTCCCGCAACTCTAGAAAATTCTTTGATATTGTGAGGGTTATAAGAATCTTAGCAATCTGCGGCTGGAATCGGTGGATGTAGAAATAGCGATGTCTACGACGGGCTACGCCTACGCCCATTTGTACCGACAAGTGCAGTTTGAAACCGAAGCCACCGAAATTAGAACGCTTTTCACCCGTGATTTGGCTGAATCGCTTAGTTTTATACTAAGTAAGTTCCCGTATAATAAATAGTTAGGTGGCAGAGTTATATTGAATTATGCAGATTAACTTAGTTCCGGTATGTGAACCTGGTAATTCTTACGGTGGCGAGATGATGAGAGATGCAATCACTCGGTTCAGGAAGCGGCTGCTTGCGGTTATTGTTGTTTGCCCTGAAGAAGGTTTTGAGTACTCAGGTGAAGAAGCCAGACCTGATAACATCACTCGTGTCCATATTAATGCTGCAATCGCTTTGTTTCGTGAGCCAGGAACTATCGGTCAAGTAACAGGGTTCATTCATGAAAACGGAATGAACATTAATATATCTGGCACAGGCGGTAGGTATGGGGAAGAGTTTATGAAATGCTTGACCCAAAATAATATCCAGCCTTGGTTTTATCCAGTGAAACCAGTTTATAAGAGATTCCAAGAATGGTCAGGAAAATCTGAGGCTTTTTCTGGAGTAGATTTAGATTTATCAAATCACGAGCGTCTGAAATATTGGGAACAGTTTTTAATAGATGAGATTGTTCCGCATCTCTATACAGAGATGCTGAGTATTTTCGGTGGAAGGCGAACAGGAACCTGGCAAAAGTCTTGGCAGACAGATGAGACAGAAGAGGACTATCCAGACAAAGATCAATTAGAAGCAATTCTCTCTAATACTACTTTTTATCGTACTTTCTCGGATGAGATTGCGAGTTTGCGAGTATTAAATAAACTCAGTGTAACAGACCCGAAAGCCAAGAAAACTCTGAGAAGACATATTTATGTTGGTGTAATAGCGTGTCTCGAAACTTATCTATCTGATGCGTTTATAAATACGGTTTTGTCGAACAAAGAATATGTTAGCTCCTTTTTTACCTCATTCAAAGACTTTAAAGAACAAAAACTTGGCATGAACGAACTTCTTGACGTTGCTAACAAGGCAGAAGAAATAGCCAAGAAGGCAATGTTAGAAGTTCTTTACCATAACTTACCTAAAGTTAGTAAGATGTACGAGGCAACACTTAATATCGTCTTTCCAACTTTCTCTGAAATTCAAAAAGCTGTATTAATAAGACACGATTTAGTACATAGGAATGGAAAGACAAAAGAGGGCAAAGAAATTATTATTGATGCCACAATGGTTGATGATATTATCTCTAAACTTGAAAGCTTCATTAGTGAAATCGACCAAAGATTGAACGAGAAAAATAACCCTTCTGACGTCTTCTAGTACAAGATAACAAGTCAATGAAGCGGACTGACCCAAATGCTTGATGTAGCTGCAAAGGTTATTTACAGCCCCTCAAGCGGAACGTTAGCTGGCTTAGGTTGTCTGTTGAGGTACGGCCGGAAAGTTTTCTGGGATAGGCGATCGCCTATCCCAGCTACACATCTGATTGCACATACCACTTCTAACAAGCAGAATCGCCTAGAATAGCAATTATGACGCAGTTTAGATCAACAACCTTTATACTAAAATTGAGATGTTAGCCTCTGTTGGAGGATTGATCTATGTCTTTGCAAGAGCTGAAAGAACAAGCCTACAAGCTCTCTGTGAGCGATCGCCTCGCCCTTGTCAGCGCTGTAATTCAATCTCTGCAAGACACGCCCTTGATCGAAAACTGGCAATATCTGGTTGCCCGTCCTCATCCTTGGCGTAAACAACTCTACATTAAAGGGCGTAAGCTACTTGCCTCAACTGTTAGGCAAGACATGATTGCTAATCAGATGTCGTCAGAGCAAGCAGCCGAAAATTGGGATTTGCCGCTATCTACAATATACGAGGTGATTCGTTACTGTGAGAGTCACCAAGAACTGCTGAAATTAGAAGCACACGAGGAACGCTATCGCTTGGAAGAAAAAGGAGTACCATTTGAGTCTACGAATGCTGCTTGACGAGGACTCTCAAGCAAAATATCTGGTCAATCTTCTTCAAGCAGCAGGGCATGATGTAGTCACAGTTAATTTGGCAGGTTTAATGAATCGTTTGGATTCAGTTGTGCTAAACTACGCAAGACTTGATCAGCGGGTGTTACTCACACGTAATTGCAATGACTTTCATGAGTTGCATCAAGTGAACCCCATACATTCAGGGATTTTGGCGGTTTATCAGGATTCTGACGCTGCTAAGAACATAAGCTATCAGGCAATTGTTAAGGCGATCGCAAATTTGGAAACAGCAAAATATCCACTTGAGAATCAGTTTGTCATTCTCAATCAGTGGAGTTATTAGCCATCAGTTCAGCAAAATACAATCGGCTGACTTGCTGAGGCGATCGCATTATGCCTACTGAACTCTTTAAAACCGCGGCGGCATAACAACCCGGTTGGAACGGACTGACCCAAATGCTTGATGTAGCTGCAAAGGTTATTTACAGCCGCTCAACCGGAACGTTAGCTGGCGAGTGGTTATTTGTTGAGGTACGATGGGAAAGTTTTGTATTAGAGGCGATCGCCTAAGCCAGCTACACATCTGAAAAGCACATACCACTTATAACAAGTATAATCGCCTACAATAGCGATTCTGACACAGTGTGCTGCATTTACGCCCGTCGTAGACATCGCCCAATCCATGAGTGGAATTGACCGAGACATCACTCCAGATCCCCGACTAAACCTCGTTGATCGCCATTTGCTCAACACCCCCAAGTCCAACGATTGCTGTACAAAGAAGGTAGAGCGCATGTGTTCAATGATCGCGAAACTCTCGAACGAGTTACGCAGGCTATCATCGAAAGTGGAGAACGAACCGGGATAGACGATGAAGAAGATGACTACGAACGTTATGGACTCTACTTTCCAGAGGTGATTGGTTACATAATTAGAAAAGACGGGAGCCAAACACCGCTTTACTATGGTGAAATTAAAATTGTAAAATCCACAGGTTGAGTATCATGCTATCCCTACCAACCCTCGCCGAACAAGCTAAAACTTGGAAATTCTTGGAGCTTTGGGTTGATCCAGTTCTTTTCCCACCCAAAATTCTAATGTTGGTTTGCAATCAAGATGGCACTTGTCGTATCTTCAACCCAACATCTGACTACAAACTTGTAGCTACTCACCCAAATTATCAAGCAGCCCAAGAATGGCTTCTTGAGGATGAATATGAAAGGGTCAAAGGGCAACTTTTGGCAGAAGAAGTCATGTAATCCGTAAGGATGGGAAAAACACTTGACTATATCCACCCTCGTAATTTTTTATGTACCTGCGCTAGGTACCACATATAATCATCAATTTTGTAATTATTAGCGGCTTTAACTATATAGTCCTGAGCTAAATCAAGATTATTTTGAGCTTCGTAATACAATCCCAAGTAAAGATGACTGTAAAAATTTCCCTTTATCCCTTCTGATTGACCAACCGTTAAAACATCATCTGGTGTACAATTCCCTGCATAAAAATCATATACGCGCTGCATAACACGTCGAGGGTCATTTTTCACAGTCAGTAAAGAATTACGTGCCTTTTCAACACCTAACGAACGAGCTATGCAGAGATATCGCCATACTGTTTCTTCTACGTCTTGAGCGTTCACTGTCAAATCGATCTCAAACTGTTGAGCGCCCTCGGCAAATCTTTCTGCATAATAGTACGATAGCCCACGTTGCCACAAGTATGGTTTGAGACGAGAGTCTAGTTGCTCTGCCATGTCGAAATCTTGAATAGATTCCTCAATTTTGGCAAGCTGGAAGTTTACCATACCTCGGCGAATATAAACATTGGGATTTTTCGGCTGATTGTGGATGATTTCATTCCACCGTTTGAGTTGATTTTCTAGGGGATTGGATAAAAACATGAGTTTGCCAAACCAATATGCATCTAATTAGCATATTTTCAGGCTTACGGAGAACTAGTCAATCCTAAACTGAGTCAAGTTTTGTCATACTAAATTCTTGGTGTTATGTTTCCATCTTCCTATGACCAGCGTTATCGAATTTCCTTGGCAACAAGAGGCAATTATTCGCCACAGTCAACGCTTAATAAGTAGTTTTCAGCATTGGACAGGAGATTCTTTGTTGGATGTGAATGCTTCTTCACCGCAACAAAGAGCACAAGCACTATTTGAAGCACCGTTTGTATTAGTTTCTCACGGGATTGAATCAGACCCAATTTTCAACTATGGTAATCGCAAAGCATTGGAACTATGGGAGCTTTCTTGGAAAGAATTTATCAAGATGCCTTCTAGGAAATCAGCTGAAGAAGTAGTACAGGAAGAACGCGATCGCCTTTTAGTAGAAGCAGCAATTAAAGGCTTTATCAGCAATTATTCCGGTATTCGCACTTCTAGTAATGGTGAACGCTTCTACATAGAAGATACTATCCTATGGAACGTATTAGATGAGCAAAATCAGCACTGCGGTCAAGCTGCTTTCTTCTCTAAATGGAAATTTATTAGATGACCACTATCTCATAAATTTTCTGGATCAATTCCCCTTGCTTGCAATCTTGCTAACAAATCTTGATAGCGCTGTTGTTCCTGTTCCACCTCAAGGAGTGCAGCTTCTTTCTCCTGACGCTCTTGCTCGGCGCGTTGACGTTCCTGCTCTCGTAGTTGATCTAGTTCCACAGATGTGAGAAACTTTCGTCCATCAGGACGATAAATTTATAAGGTGTCTGCTGTAACTTCAAATCGAATCCCCAAGCGAGGACTAACCCAACTATTCATCTCTTCAATTACTTCTAAATCCTCTCCAGAACGCAGCAAGCCAGTCAAGTCAATTGTGTCTGGGTTGTAGATGTAATATTCCTCAACTCCATAGCGTTGATAAAAGAGTAGTTTGTTTGCCATCTCTTTGGTTCGATTTCCAGGAGATAAGATTTCAAATGCCACCTGTGGGGAAATGTTATTTTCTTCCCACTGCTTGTAGGAACCTTGATCGCCTTTTGGTCTACCAAAAACAACCATTGCATCAGGTGCTTGCCGAATTTTGTTATTTCCTTGCACGGGATACCACAGCAAATCGCCTGCGACAAACACATCATTTTGTGATGCAAACAAGAGTTCTAAATTTTCTTTAATCGTGACAATCCAGCGAAACTGTTTAGTATTATCTGACATTGGTTGACCGTCGCTGTCAGGGTAGATGATATCTGGCGCGGTGTCCGATGTTAGTTGTTGTACCATGCAATGTCTCCAATTTTGGGGATTTGCGTTTATACTCTCAGTTTAGAAGACAGTTAAGTTAAAGATGTTTGAGTTTAATTCCTGGCGAACTGATCCTTTCACAATGTCCGCAAGGAGATTACTAATCGACTCTCAACATTCGGTTCGGACAAAAACAAGTGGGCTAGCTAGTTCATTGATACGATGCATCCACGTAACTGTTTGGCAAATTTACTCAAAGCAGTGGAATGAAACTATGTTACCTAAACAGTACCAACGACTAAATCCAAATTTGTCCATGAGGTAGAAGAAACTACCGATGAAATTCAGTATTGTGAGGCTAGTTGCTCAAAAATCAGGAAAAACGTCTGTGGTTCCAATTAGAGATAATAATCCTACAACAATCACGCCTTATGTGACTTATGGACTAATTGCTGCCAATGTCCTTGCTTTTCTTTATGAAGCAAGTCTTCCTCCGCAAGCATTAAATGGGTTTTTACACCTTGCGGCTGTAGTTCCGCGAGAACTCACCTTAAGCTTTGGTGGCATTTCTGTACATCAACCAGTACCAGAGTGGGCAACTTTGATTAGTTCCCAGTTTCTGCACGGCGGTTTCTTGCACTTAGCTGGCAATATGTTGTTCCTCTGGATTTTTGGTAACAACGTAGAAGATAAGTTGGGTCATGCTAAATATTTACTTTTTTATCTGTCTTGCGGTATTTTGGCATCTTTGTCCCAATGGTACTTTGCCCAAAATTCTAGCATTCCTTCTTTGGGTGCAAGTGGTGCGATCGCTGGCGTCATGGGAGCATACATTCTCCGCTTTCCCAATGCTGAAGTTCTCGGCGTAGTGCCTTTAGGGTTTTTCTTCCCTACTTTCCGTGTTCCAGCATATTTCTTTTTAGGATTTTGGTTTCTCCAGCAATCTTTCTACGGACTAGCCAGTTTAGAAACACCTACCAACATTGGCATGGAAAGCGGTGGTATCGCTTACTGGGCCCATGCAGGCGGTTTCGTTTTTGGAGCAGTTCTCGGCCCGCTGTTGGGTTTGTTTAGCGACAAATCTAAGGAAGAATCTTGGTATACGTAGTTTCTCAGGATACTACAGGGCTTTCAATCAAGCCCGATTGATTTAATAGGTAAAATTGCTTAAAGTTCTCAACTGTTCGCCACACAGGCTATATTGCAATTAATTGATAATTAGCAAAAACACCTGTGTTTCCCCTCTACGATGAAAATCCGACGCGAATCACCCCGTATTTCACTTATGGGTTGATTGGGATGAACATTTTAGTTTTTCTTCACGAAGTGAGTTTGTCCAATGAACAATTAGAGCAGTTTCTTCAGCTGTATGCCGTAGTACCACGAGAGCTAACTACCAACTTAACTGGTGAATGGACGACTTTAATAACGTCACAATTTTTACACGGTGGTTGGTTGCACTTGATATCGAATATGATATTTCTCTGGGTTTTTGGTAACAATATTGAAGACCGCTTGGGTCATTTCAAATATCTGATTTTTTATTTGGCATGTGGTGCTTTAGCCGCCGCGTGCCAGTGGTTCATTGGCGTAAATTCTGCTATTCCTTCTTTGGGAGCAAGTGGTGCAATTTTTGGGGTTCTGGGTGCGTATATTATTCGCTTCCCTCACGCTAGAATTACAACCTTAATTTTCTTAGGTTTTTTCGTGACTACAATCAGCGTTCCTGCATTGGTCATGATCGGAATTTTCTTTGTACAGAATGTAATATCCGGTCTTGCCAGCTTGCAAACAGCTGCCAAAATGGGTGTGGAAACAGGTGGAGTTGCCTACTGGGCACATATCGGTGGTTTTGTTTTCGGGATAATTTTAGGGCCCTTATTTGGGTTGTTTAGGGACGATTAGTGGTAATGGGGTATGGGGAACTAGGAACTAAATAGACCTCTTGCATAAATCACAAATAAGAACCCCAAAGAGCCACAGCTACGCTTTGTCTCCCTGCCCCTAATCCCCAAAGGGGGCCCCGAGTTCCCCGCAAGCGGGGAGGGGATTAAGGGGTGGGGTGTTAGGGACTTTTGCAAGATATCTAATGTTTCCCAATGCCCTATTCCCTTAGTTTTTGCTGACGCCTGCTGACACTTCTTCAATTTCCGTTTCTGCTTGAGGTGAAGAGGTTGGTGATTGTGCAACTGGTTCAGGTAGCAGAACTGTGATATCAGCACCGTTGATGATGGCTCCTAATAGCCCCAACTCAGATTCAACCAATTGATCAATAGCTTCACCTAGCATGTTTTCTTGTGTATAGTTTGGTCGTACCACAAGCACTATGCCATCGCTATAGGGTTGGATTAATAAAGGGTCATTGGATAAGCTTAGAGGATTAGTATCTAAAATTACCAAATCATAACGTTCGCGGACATCCTCCATTAGTCGTCGCATTTCACTTGATTCAAGAATGGCAGCGGATTGACGCACAGGCCCAGGGCTGGGAATAATGTATAAATTTTCTACATCAGGAACTAAACGGATACATTCACTCAAGCTGGCGTAATAACGCAGGGGTTCAATAGTGGCATCAGGGTCAGCAGTTACTTTTAAGGATGCACAACGGGAAGGCGATCGCAAATCTGTTTCAATAATTAAGGTTCTTTTGCCAGCACGGGCAGAAGCTATGCCCAAGTTATAAGCACTCACCGTCTTACCTTCTTGACTGCTAGTGCTAGTAATCAGCACCACCTTTAAATCTTTACCACCAATCCGACGCAAATTACTGCGGAACTTTTCGTAAAATTCCAAATAAGGAGAATCCGGGGAAAGTACTACTGGAACCGCTTCTTGATCCAAATCATCAACTGGCATTAAAGGCAACTCTCCCAAAAGTGCCACTTCTCGTTGCTTGAGGCTCTCGCGGATATCCTCCTTGGTCTTGTAAGTGCCTTCCAACGACCCCAACAAAAACACCACCCCACCACCTACCAACAAACCCAGTAAACCACCAATACCTAGAGTAACAGGCACACTTTTAGGGGGTTTGCTGTCGGCTATGACTGTGGGGATTCTGGCAACGCTGAGGCTACTGATGGTTTCTGCCTCTGCGGTCTTAGCATCGGTTAGCTTCGTTTGCATTTGGTCATAAACGGCTTTTTTAAGTGCAACCTCCTGTTCTAAGCGCGATCGCTCCAATTGCTTATTAGGTATTAAAGAATACTCCTGCCGTAATCGCGCTTCTTGTTGAATTTCCTGCGCTAGTTGTTGTTGCAGCGTCTCTCGTTGAGTTTGTAAAGCCACCATCTGGTTTGCTAGTTCTTGCCTTGCTGGGTCTAAGCTACTTTGGGTGCGAATACCCGCAACATCACCCCGAAGCGGAGCCGCTGTACCACCACCGCCTAACACCTCAGTTGCGCGTTGTTGTAGCAACTCTTCAGAAGCTTGTTTCTGACGCTGCAACTGAATCATCGTTGGATGTGTAGGTCGCAAATCTTTCCTCAAAAGAGCAATTTGCGACTCAGTTTGATAAATTTGCGCTCGCAAGCTGCCAATAATTGGATCGGCGCTTAAAGCTGAAGAAACATAAGCCTGTCCAACTGTTAAACCCAACTTACCTTCTAAAGAGCGAATTTGGGCAGTGACCCCAGAAATAGTTAGTTGAATTTGCCGTTGCAGATTTTGGCTAGAAGTAACCCCGTTCAACAGACTGCCATTCTCCGCTGTCAATATTGCTGTTCGCTCTATGCGATCGTACCGTTCTAGTTTCTGCTCAGCAACTTGTAATTCTTGTTTAGCCTGTGGTAAGCGCTCGTCGATTTTTTGAATAATTGCTTTTAATCGCCCAGTATTAATATCACCACTCAACTTGATCATTGCTTGCATCAATTCGACCAAGATCTCTGTAGCTCGCTTGGCGTCAGTATCTTTATATTTCACTTCCAGAATTGTCGATTCTAATTCTCCAGTTCTAGGGTTTTTTTTAGGTACAGTGAGGGCGACACTTGTACCAATCTTTGTTGGTTTAACATTTACTTTGGCTGCCACACCTTCAATTATCTGGTCGGATAGCAAAATTTGCTCGTTGAGTTCCTTTCCTTGCTGCTGGATTTCACTACCAGTTGCAGAGAAAGAAACTGGCGGCCCAGTATAAGTAAGTGCGGCAGATGCTATGTAGCTAGCGGGTGGTTCTGGTTGCACCGCCACCACCGTTGACCCCGCTACAACTAAAGCAAAACTAGCTAATCCAATCCACTTGTACTTATCAAAAGCAATAAGATAGCGTTTAACAATTGGTGGGGTCATGGTAGAGGCATATAGTTAGTCAGTTGTCAAAAGTCAAGGGTCAAGGTAGAGACGCGATTAATCGCGTCTGTACAAAAGTCAAGGGTCAAGGTAGAGACGCGATTAATCGCGTCTGTACAAAAGTCAAGGGTCAAGGTAGAGACGCGATTAATCGCATCTGTACAAAAGTCAAGGGTCAAAAGCCATTTTCTTCCCCTGCCCCCTTGCTCCCCTGCTCCCTCATCCGTTGACAAGGAGTAATGAGGTGAGAGTAACTAATTAGACCCACCACCGGTAAAGAATTCAAAGAAGCGGATAAAACTTTGAATATTAAAGAATGGTTGAGTAATTGTACTGATAGCATTAGTAATTTTAGCTATGAGGTTCCGACCAACAACAATAACATCATTATCTTGAAGCGGCACGTTTTGGGACGCATCACCTCCAAGAGCCTTTTTAGCATCAAGTTTCTGGGTAACAGCTTTGCCTCTTTCAGAATCGAAACGAACCAGGGCAATATCCCGGAGGTTAGCTGTGTCCAGATTTATTCCTCCCAAAACATCTATAAATGTACTCCCATTGGGCAGTGCTTGAGTGGCAATTCCTCCCCCAGCATAGTTTAAAATCCGGACTCTAATCTGCGGTACAGCTAAGGATGAACGTGCTACTAAATTGCGATCGTAACCATCATCAGTGCCGACTTCACGACGCGGCACACTGATCGCATCCCCATCTTGCAGGCGTAAATTCGGTAGTGAACCGGCATTTTGCAACGCTGCATATAGGTCAATAGTTTGTGAAATAACAGAACCATCCATTAACTTCCGACGTACTTGCACTTGCCGCAGGTCTGCTGTGAAGGTTGAACCACCAGCTATCAGTAGGGCATCAGCAACACGAGGTGTTACGGAATTGATCGGATAAATTCCTGGTCTAAATACTTCCCCGTTAATGGTAACTTGAACTGGTCGCGTCCCTGCCAAGGATACTACTACAATCGGGTCAACGAAAATGCGACTTAAACCTAGGCGAATTTTTTCTTGGGCTTCTTCCAAACTCAAGCCTTGTAAGGACACAGTTCCCACTTGCGGCACTAAAATGTTACCTTCTGGATTAATTGCAGCTTGAAAACTAAAGTCCGGACGCTGCCCTGCTAGTGATAATACTATGACTGGATCAATTACATAACGATTTAAGCCAGAGCGGATTTTTGCTTGTGCCTCTTCCAAAGTTAAACCTTGTAAGGAGACTGTTCCTAGTAGCGGTACTACAATGTTGCCTTCTGGATTAATTGGGGCTTGAAAACTCAAATCCGGGAAGCGCTGAACCACAACGCTAATAACATCTCCTATTCCTAAACGGTAAGGGCCAGGAGGACGCTGAAGCACAACGCTAATTCCATCTCCTGGGCCTAAGAGATAGCGGCTGAGTTGGGGAGAAACTTCGTCATTTGCGCTCGGTGGTACAACTTCAACACCTAGCGGAGGCGAGGGGGGTTGCCCTGGTGATTGTCCTTGAGATGGTAAGGGCTGGGCAACAACAAGTTGGATGGGTGTTGTTAAAAAAGTGCCTACCTGAAGACTGACAAAACACAGAGCGCTAAATGCACGCATATGAGAACTGGGAACTATAAACATCGGTGCAGTAATGCTGAACTAAGAATCGGTTGCGCCGAGTGGTAATTCTACTCTGTAAATACCCTAAATGTCTCTTTTTTCCGCAAGTATTTACAAGAAAAAGGATGAATAATAAAGGCATAGGGTTGAGGATAAAAATTTTAGCAATTTAACTTATAAATTCATATTTTTAACTTCATCTTTGATCTGAGTTTTAGTCTGTAGGACATATTTGCGATTGTGGCGATGCTTCCTCTATCTCTGCACAAACTCAATCATGAACTACTTTATAAAGGGCCTGTCATTAATGCAGCTTGCACTGTTTCACCAATAGACTGGGCTAAAAACCAAGATTTTTCTACCTCTCCCAAAGGCTCCATCGGGATGACAATACTTACGCCCACCCAAGGAGTGCGTTTCTGACGCCACTGTGCTAATTGATCTGCCAAGAACCAGTATAGAGGCGATGGGTTTCCACCTTGTGGCATAGCGTACCATTGCAAGACAGCAAAAGTTTGCTGTGGTGTAGAAGCACGAAAGAACCTAGCTTCTACCTTAGTTTCGGTCTTAGATCCCGACTTTGGAGATTGTTTTATCGTAAATTCAGCAGAGCGATATTGAGCTACGTCCCATTTTCCCCAGCGTGACCTTCCCCAACCGTTAATCTCCGTCCACTCCACTTCAGGTTGATCCATAGGACCATTTTGTGGCAGCAAAAGCAGAATAGCCTGGGATTCGGAACCTTCTTTCTTAATTACCTGCAAAGACCATTTGTGTTCGCCAATTTGTTGTTCTGCTTGTTCGATAGTTTGCCAACCAGGAAGAGTTAACCCAGTCTTGCGTATCTGTCTTAATTCATTGAGGCTCGTAACAGGTGGCGGCTGTTTCCATTGCCAGTGTCCTGTCAGGTATCCGGGAAGCCCTCCTATCGCTAACAGCAGTAGCAACAACAAAAGTGCTGCTACCTGACTCAATTGTTTTTCCTTGAAGAACTTGGATAAGGAAATCATCAGTAAAATTTGCAATACTTAGGCAAAATTTTACTTTATAAAATAACACCGTGAGTTCAGTAATATTAACATTATACCCGGCACTTTTCAGAACACCCCCAATCATTATGAAAATACCAAGGCTGTTTTATATTTGGGAACTCTGACGCATGTCAACTATAGGATAATAAATACTTTTTTATACCATTTTCTCACTTTCGCTTTCTTGCTGAGTTTCTGGAGATACGGAGAAATATTGATTAATCCGATTCAGCAAAGGCACTAGTAACAGCAGCATACAAGCAGAATAGAGATCTCCACCCCAACCCTCATGCAGCCATTGAAAGGCTGCTTCTTGACCTGTGCCATGAAAAAAGGTAAGTAAAGTGTTGCGAACAATATTGGCACTAATGCTAATGACGATCGCAATAGATAAAAACCAAATAGTTGTGCGACGTGAAGACAAAGCACCCGTCCAATAAAGCAGCATCAAGCAGACATAGAGAGTAGTGAACAACATTTTCAGTCCAGCACAGTAGGGGGCAACTTCCACAATCCGTCCTCCTACGTAGAGATTTATCTCATCGACTGCCACTTCCATCCCAAACTGATTCAGTATAAAGCCTGCCGTGCCAGCAATGAAGCTTTGCAAAGGCAAGGTATAGGGGGCAATGAGGTAAGGTAAGGCTGTTGGGGTTGCCAAAAATACTAACAATAGGGGGAATCCTTGCGATCGCAAACCTGATATTCCCTTAAACCACAAGCACAATCCTGCCAGTATGACGGGTAAGGAAAGGTTAACCCACTCTGTAACACCACTAAGATAAAACACTCCGCCTAATAATAAAAAGACAGCGCCCAAAGGATGGGTAATATCTGGCAAACGTTTCCACTGTTTCCGGTTCAACCAACCCAGGTAAGCGGCAAATGGCAGACCAATAATACCGTGGCTGAAATATTCATGTTCTGTACTAATATTTTTGTGCAGCCAACCATCCGACCAATGTAGTAATACAGGAGCATAAAGCAGTATCAAAACGCCTAAAATGGCTAGGCTTAACAAGCCTGGTGCGTTTCTGTTTTTAACCTGTTGCTGGAGTGCCATGATTTTAAGCAATTCAAGATTAACAATTAACAACTAAAAAACTCTTAGCTGATGCGATGTCTACGACGGGCTGTTTGGTGACGCCAAGTATGTCTTGTTATCCCATATCTAATACCAATTCGTAATTCGTAATTCGTAATTCGTAATTCGTAATTAATAAAGTCAGATTTAATCTGGGTTTCCGGGTTTGAATCTGTTGCCAAATTTTAGATAATTGGTATAAAAGGGGCACAGGAAAGGTTCTTTTCAGAAAACCCATGAGCAACTCATAGGCGATCGCTGATATCAATCTTCAATTCATGCTGCTATGCTTTTAACGGCAGCAGGAGATGGGTTTTCTGAATGAGAATTCGTTGAAACTATATCAGCGATCGCTGCTACAACTTCTTTGACTTGGCTACTACTCAAACCAGGATACATGGGTAATGATAATATTTGCTTTGACAACTTTTCCGCTTGAGGGAAATCTCCTTGCTGATAGCCTAGGCTAGTGAATGCCGGCTGGAGATGACAAGGAATTGGGTAGTGAATGCCAGTTTGAATTCCCGCTGCTGTTAGTTTGTCCTGGAGTTGCTGACGTTCTACGGGGCAAGAATCATCAACTCTAATGACATAAAGATGATAAACGTGTCCTGTACCACTTTGGTTTTGTATAGGGATAATGCCAGCAGTTGCTAAGGCTGCTAATTCCATATCGTACTGCTGGGCAAGAATTAGGCGATCGCGATTCCACTGTGGCAAATATGGTAGTTTCTGGTGCAAGACAGCCGCTTGCAAGGTATCCAAACGACTATTTGTACCTAATTCAGTATGAAAATACTTTTGTGATGCACCATAATTTCGCAAGCGTACCATCTTCTGAGCTACATCTGAATCCCGCGTCAATAACATTCCCCCATCCCCAAATGCTCCCAAATTTTTGCTGGGATAAAAACTAAAAGCTGCTGCTATTCCTACTGAACCAGCGCGATATCCGTCCCTTTCTGCTAGGTGCGCTTGTGCCGCATCTTCAAAAATTAGCAGTTTGTATGTATCGGCAAAGTCTAATAGATCGTGTGGTGACACCATCTGACCATAGAGATGTACAGGAATAATTGCTTTGGTATGTGGTGTAATTGACTTTGCTGCTGCTTCTAAATCAATTAAAGCTGTTTGGGGGTCGCAATCTACAAAAATCGGCTTTGCACCAGCACGTAGTACGCCAATCAAAGTTGCTATAAAAGTGTTGGCTGGTAGAATCACCTCATCACCAGCCCCAATATTACACGCTTGCAATCCGAGGGCGATCGCGTCTGTTCCTGATGCAACACCAACTCCATGTTCTGTCCTAGATGCTACCGCAAACGCTGCCTCAAACTCTAAGAGTGCTTGCCCTAAAATAAAATCTCCCTGTTCCAATACAGCCTGGATTGCCTGTTGCATTTGCATTTGAATCGGTTGATGTTGTAAATTAAGGTCTACGAAAGGGATTCCAATATGGGTTTTATTCATTATTATTTATCCTCAAAAATTAACTATTAAAATCTTGCTTTGTAAAAGCTAATCTATTTTTAGCTATCAGCAAACATTAGGTTTATTAAATTTATTAGAAATTAGTAAGTTTTTCACAATTTTAGAAAGTTTTTGGATAACAAAGCCTGTTTTCAGTATTAAAAATTTGTAAAAAAGTTTTAGACATAACTTACTTGTTAGGTTTTTTTAAATAAAATAAATCAGGCTCTTTCCTAAATTTCTAACATGTTTAATCAATTGGATAGAGAGTTATGTAAACTATTTAGAATTGCTAGCAATCAGTGTTAGCTGTTATCAGTAAAAATGGCTACATAAAATTACAATAAAATATGTATTTTAAGTAAATTTACGTTAAGTATATAGACAATAATTTTATTTTCTATATATAAAAATTACAGACCCTTTGTGTTGTATCCTTAGCGTTATGTTACCCTGACTGAATCCAAAACTAACGCTGTCTGTTTGCAAAATTTCAAACAATACAGATGACACCAGTGCTGAGTAGAACATTCAGCACCAGTGAAACAGGAACTGTTGGAGACTGCATCGCCTTCTGAGGTCGGGAGTGAAAAATTTTTGCCCCAAACTTGTTTATCAGAGGCCAAATTGGGGAATGCTTAAAAATAGCAATTGATAACCCAGAAACAGTGGTTATATCAATTACAGTATCGAGCAATTATGAAGGTAGCAGTGGCAATGGTAGAGCCTGAAAACAAATTATTTGCCCTAAAAGATGGTTGGACTTCTCATGAAACAAGAGAACAACAACGTCTCAAAGCTTTGTCTGAATTAGGTTTGCGGCAACCAGAAACGATTCCGGTCTTTGAAGAAGCCACTCAAACCGCTGCTCACTTTTTAGAAGCACCAATCTCCATTTTGGGATTTGTAGATCAAGAACGCCACTGGTTTAAGTCAGCAGTAGGCTTATCTAGGCTGGGACTAATGAATCATTTAGCGCAAAGCCGTCAAATTTTACGCCAAGAATCGTTTTGCACTCAGGTAGTAGAGAGTTTTCAAGTATTTGTAATTAATGATACCCAGAAACTTACAGATTCAGTACTTGCTAGCAGCAAGTTGGTGCAAGATTATGGCATTCGCGCTTACTTAGGAGCACCACTAATTGATGCTTCGGGACATTGTTTGGGTGCATTGGCAGTGATGGATTTAGTGCCGCGCAATTTTACAACTCGAGACATTGAGTTTTTACAAATCATCGCTCGTTGGAGCATGAGTGAATTTGAGCGCAACCGACTGCTGCAAGGGAAACTAGAAACAAGCACTTCCAAAAGCACTCCTCTATTATCAGTTAATAACGACCGTACTATTGACTTCAGAATCACGCCACCCACTTTAGAAACAGATTCTGTTTCTACCAAGCAACTAAAACTGGAACTTTTAGAGCAGCTAACTCAGGAGTTGCGTACGCCTTTAACATCTGTGCTAGGCATGGCTAGTGTCCTAGGACGTGAGATTTATGGGCCTTTGACGACTAAGCAGAGAGAATATGTAGAGATTATTCAACACAGTGGTCGGTACTTACTTTCATTAGTAAACGAAATTACCGAACTGGGAACTCTGGATCAAAACTCAGATGTGTTGAATATAGCTCCTGTAGATATTGAAATGCTATGTCAACAAGCTATCAATACTCTAGAAGAAGCGGCTAACCGCCGTGAGCAAGATATTCGTCTGTCTATAGAACCAGGACGTAATCGCATTTGTCCTTTGGATAAAGACAAGGTGCGGCAAATTCTATATCACCTGGTTTTCAGCGTGATTCAACTTTCTGCTACAGGTAGTGTTGTTCGTGTTCATGTCTCTTACAAGGAAGATACACTCCACATTACTATTTGGGTTTCGCATCCCTGGCTGGGAGACGGGATCACTGAGGTCGATCCTTACTTTCGCCTCAATCCACTGTCACAACTGGATCTGAAAGGTGAGGTAGTAACTTATAATGCTCATTTAGAAAGCCAGAATCAACCAGATATATTACCAGTACCAATAGAAAAGTCAAAAGACTTAAGTGGGAATCACTCAAGTGTCTTTGCTGTTACTTCAGGTATAGATTTAACTAAGCCACATGAAAGTCTGTCTCGTGAAAGCTTAGGTCTATTGCTTAGCTGTCAGCTAGCAGAACTGCATAGTGGACAAATTTCGATTCAAGGTTCACCAGAATCAGGATATCGTTATGTATTGTCTTTGCCACTGCAACTAGCTGCTCCCTCAAAAGCAATTAGTGATGTCTAATGACAAACTTTATAGGTGTCTTTAATTAGTAGTGACTGCAATGCTTCCGGATTATAGGTAGTAGTTGACAGTTACTAACAAGAGTGCCATTCGCAACTACCAATCTGCAATCTTCGTTATTACCTTTTTATAGCTACCCGCATTATGATTAAATCCAAGTTCTGTGCTGACATGCTAATTGATCACGGCGTTTTTTATGAATTTAGTCTGGCAACGATTTACTTTATCATCTTTACCGATTAAAGAATATCTTGCTACCAGTTACCTGCACCGTTCTCTGATAGGACTGTTGCGTTCCTGGCGGCAAACTAGCGTCTTGATACAGTGGGGAGAAACAATCGCGGTTGCCTTACTCAGCCTAGTGTATGCCCTTGCACCTTTTGTTTCAAGTACCTTAGTGGGTTTGTTACTGGTAGCTTGTGTGGGTTTTTGGCTGCTGTTGACTTTATCTGATGAAGCAACACCAGCAAATGCCTATTCAGTAACTCCTATTCACCTATTGGTATTGCTTTACTGGGTAATTGCCGCAGTAGCAACAGCATTATCACCAGTGAAAAAGGCGGCGTTCAACGACTTGGCAACGTTGACGCTGTATTTACTGCTATTTGCTCTCTGTGCTAGGGTACTGAGATTGCCTCGCCTTCGGTCTTGGATCATTATTCTTTACCTACACGTATCGCTCATTGTTAGTGTATATGGTTTGCGGCAATGGTTTTTTGGAGCCACAGCACTAGCAACTTGGGTTGATCCCATGTCTCCTTTGTCTAAGACTACAAGGGTCTACAGTTATTTGGGAAATCCCAACTTATTGGCTGGATACCTCATACCAGCAGTAGTTTTTAGCTTAGTAGCAATTTTTGCATGGCAAAGCTGGATTAAAAAAGCTTTGGCATTAACTATGTTAATTGTCAATACTGCCTGCCTGGTTCTGACTTTTAGTCGTGGCGGCTGGATTGGACTAGTGGTGGCATTTCTAACGGTGATGGCATTGCTAGTTTATTGGAGGAGCATAGAAATGCCTCCTTTTTGGCGTACTTGGTCGCTGCCAATTGTCTTAGGAGGTTTGATTGGGGTATTGGTATTGGCGGTGATCTTTGTAGAACCAGTACGCCTGAGGGTGTTCAGCATTTTTGCTGATCGCAAAGATAGCAGTAATAATTTTCGCAGAAATGTATGGGATGCTGTCTTTGAGATGATTCGCGATCGCCCGATTATCGGCATTGGCCCCGGACACAACTCTTTTAACAAGATTTATCCTCTCTACCAACGCCCTCGTTATACTGCTTTGAGTGCCTATTCGATTTTGCTGGAGGTGGCTGTAGAAACTGGCCTTATTGGTTTAGCCTGCTTCCTCTGGTTAATAATTGTGACATTTAATACAGCATTACTGCAAGTGGGACGATTACGACAATTAAGAAGTGTAGAGGGATTTTGGTTAATTGGGGCGATCGCCACTCTGTTGGGTATGCTAACTCACGGAATGGTAGATACTATCTGGTTTCGTCCTGAAGTTAATACCCTTTGGTGGCTCATGGTTGCTTTAATTGCTAGCTACTGGACGCCTTTAGGTCAAAACCAGACTCAAGAACTCAATTCACCTACCTGAGAAGTCGTAGTAACATAAAAACAGTCAATAGTTCAGTAGAAAAATAACTGACTATTGACTGTTTTTGAATTTTTAACTGTCTAGTCCCTGTAGGTAGTTGCCCCAGGGGTATTAGGGTCACGATAACGGGTTGGTTCATCGTTACGTTTTCTACCTGCTAAACCAGCTAGACCTAATAGACCAATTAATCCTAGCCAACCCCAATCAAAATCATTGCGCTCATAGGTTGTTGTCGTGGGGGCTGTATTGACTCCGGGGTTAGTAGTTGTCTGGGCTTGTGCAGGTATTAAGGGCAAAATTCCCAGACTCAAGGTTAGCACGCCCGCGCCAATAGCTTTGGTGAAATTGTGTTTCATCATGAAAGTTCCTCATGCCATCCGAAGTTACTCACCACTGTATCTAGTCCGAAAGTTAGTAAAATCAATCTGTGGCTATAAACTGGGCATTTTGTCAACTCACGCTGAGGATATACAATATGCTTTTTACTGCAATCCGTTTCTCACCCCTATGTGGTAGTTTGGCGACGCTGACGCTTAATAATTTTTCATCGCCCTTTGAATATCGCGCTGATCTTGGCGTCGTCTCAAGTCGTCTCGTTTGTCGTGGAGCTTTTTACCTTTGCCAAGGGCTATACTTATTTTCACCCAGCCTCGTTTGAGATACATTTTTAAAGGCACTAAAGTTAAACCCTGCTGTTCGACTTTGCCAATTAACTTGCGGAGTTCTTGGCGATGCAAGAGCAGCTTGCGTGTACGGCGCGGTTCATGATTAAAATATTGTCCACTGGCAGTGTAAGGGGAAATATGCACATTGATTAACCATGCTTCACCATTGCGAAGCAAAGCATAGCCATCTTGAAGATTGACTTTACCCGCACGAATCGACTTGACCTCGGTTCCTGTCAACTGAATTCCAGCTTCGTAGGTTTCCAAGATTTCATACAAATAACGGGCTTGACGATTGTCGCTAATGACTTTGTAACCTTCGCTCTTTTCGCTCATTGATAATTTTGGATGCGTTAAATGTACCTAAAAAATTGTTTGGATTGACTTTTGAATTTATGGAGGAATATTAAACCACTATAAATGCTCAACTGTATATCACTAATTTAGCTTTTCTAAGTTCCAATTTAAAAGTTTTCCAGTAACTTTAAGTTACTTGGAGTCTATAAATATAATTATGAGGTTTGTTAGTTAAGCGTTGTCAGTTTTCAGTAACCACTAAAGACTACTGACGGTTATACTCGGTGTATAGGTTTATTTATGCTTGCTTACTTAGCTTCTAGAAAATTATTATTTAAGTCAATATTAATTTACAGTATGGTGAGTGCTTACTCTAAATTATCAAAAAGCCGTTACGAATTACAAAGCTCCTGATGGCTCATAAGCCTAGCCAACCGAAGGCGGGTTTAACTTCGTTAACCTTCCTTGATGATTTAAGATTTTCTTCATAAATTAGCCCTAAGACAGTTACTAGCTGGTAATCCTGTCATAGTATGAAACATAAGAACACTATTATTCCTGCCTGTGTTCATTGATAGTGCTCATAGAAGCAAATTTATTAGTAAAAAAAATGCTAGGGGTCTACTGTCCATGCCCTTGACGATCCTTGTAGTGGATGACGACCTGGGCACTCGTCTGTCTATTAGCGATTATCTTGAACTGTCTGGCTACTCGGTGATCACGGCTAATGACGGTCAAGAGGCTTTGGTGATGGTGGATGAGTACCATCCAGATTTGATTGTTACGGATATTGTCATGCCACGAATGAACGGTTATGAACTGGTGCGGCGGGTGCGTCAGAAATCAGCGTTCCGTTTATTGCCTGTAATTTTGTTAACAGCACGAACTAAAACTCAGGAAAGAATTCTCGGCTATCAGTCAGGCTGCGATTTATATTTACCTAAGCCTTTTGAACTAGAAGAATTAGCAGCAGCAATTCGCAATCTTCTGGAGCGATCGCAAATCATACAATCGGAGTATCGCTTTTCCCATAAAGACAATTTGGGCATTTCCGCCTCAACAAAAGCAGTAGACGCTCACAATTCTTTATTCACTCAAATTCAGAAAACGTCTGAGATTTCTGATTTAACTCACAGAGAACAAGAAGTCTTAGAGCTATTGACTCATGGTTTTTCTAATGCCGACATGGGTCATCAGCTACACCTTAGTCCTCGAACAGTGGAAAAGTACGTTAGCAGTTTGTTGAGAAAAACCTCAACCAGCAACAGAGCAGAATTGGTGCGTTTTGCGATTAAGCATGGTCTAGTGGAATAAAAAAATAAAGAGTTAGGAGTTAGGCAAGAGCAGGTCACTCATAACTCTTTACTTTAAGCTATTGGTTGCTGACTAGTAACGTATGTGAGCAGACCCTCACAAGCATCGACAAGTAAATCAATCACCTGATTAAATCCTTCTAGACCACCGTAATAGGGATCTGGAACTTCCTTCAGGGTGTGTCGAGAGCAAAAGTCGCACATCAAACGCACTTTGTGGTGATACTGCTCAGTTTGATCAAGAGAGAGGATATCCTTATGATTCTCTCGATCCATCGCCAAAATCAAATCAAAATCTTGAAAGTCCGACTTTTGAAACTGGCGGGCTTGACCACACAGTTTAATTCCTAGCTTTTTAGCAGCTGCAACACTCATGCGTTTGTCAGGTGAGCTACCAATGTGATAACTAGATGTACCAGCAGAGTCGCAGAGGATACTACTGCTTAAGCCAGCCTGCTTAATTAGATGGTTCATAATGTTTTCTGCTGATGGTGATCGGCAGATGTTACCTAAGCAGACAAACAGCAGCTTGTAAGGCATAAATATCTTTTGTCCTTCGTCCCTTGTCATTAGTCTCTAGCCAATGACTAATAACCCTCATGGGTGACGCTTCTAACGTCGCTACAGCTGTGCACTAAAAGCGCCCCGCTTCGCTAACGCCATGTCACTCATAGAGAGCCACTGCATTGGGTAGCTAGTGCGTTGCCCTTGGGAGAAGACCACGCTGGTTTACTAATGACTAGAATCCAGGAAGCTCTAGCCCGCTGGTCAAATCTTCCATACGTTCCCTCATTGTTGCTGTGGACTTGTTGTAGGCGTCTTTCATCGCCACTGTCACTAGATCGGAAAGTACTTCTGCACCCTCTCCTAAAGCATCTGGGGAAATTTCCACTCGTTTGGGTTCTTGGTTGCCACTGACAATTACCTTAATCAGACCACCGCCAGACTCTCCTTGAATCTCCATTTGCTCCAATTCTTCTTGGAGCCGCTTTGCACCTTCTTGAACTTGCTGTGCTTTTTTAAAAGCTTCGGCCAATTCTTTCATTTTTCCTAAGCCAAAGCCGAATCCCTGTCCTTTTCCTGTCATAATTGATTGTCCGCGTGTGCGTTGAATAACAAATCAAATTCAATTATAGATGCGGTGGGTAATTTGACTCTTTTTTTACCGATAATTAATCCACCCTTTATTTAGAGACAAAAGGATTGGAGATCAGGAAAGATATCAAGTGTGGATAGTCGGTGGTACAACGCATCCGTTGCTATAGGTTGATATTCCAGGATATTCAACAAAGTCTTCCTTATAGGTTAGGCAAAAGCCTCATTCCAGCCTGCGGCTAACCGCAGGCTAGGTATTTACATCCTTCATATTTTTCCTAGTGCCTGACTTAAAAGTTTCAACAAGCACCTTAAAACTCTCCGATCATTTTCACTTCTGGCTCTAACCAAATAGACCAACGTTCTTGAACCTGGTGTTGGATATGACGAATGAGACAGAAAATGTCACTAGCTTTTGCCCCACCACGGTTGACGATAAAATTGGCATGGAGTTGTGCTACTTGTGCTCCACCAATTTGGTAACCTTTTAGGCCAGTTTGTTCAATTAACCAGCCAGCGGTGTAAGGTTTAGGATTGCGGAATACACTGCCACAACTAGGGAAGTTGTAAGGTTGGGTGGTCAGCCGATGCTTTTTGTGCTGTTTGGTAATCGCTACAACTTGTGCTGGATCAGCACCTGGCTCAAGTTGGAAGGTGGCTTGGGTGACTATGCGATCGCCCCCTTGCAGTAATGAAGTTCGATATCTGTAACCTAGCTGTTCAGGTGTAAGAGTTCCTACTGTACCATCAGGCGAAAGTACCTGGGCACATAATAACATATCTGCGATACAGTTATTATGTGCCCCTGCATTCATTACCACAGCACCCCCAACGGTTCCAGGGATACCAACAGCCCACTCTAATCCCTGCAACCCTAGTCCTGCTGCCTCCCATGCCAAGCTGGGAATTGATTCTCCGGAAGCAACGGTTAATTGACCTGTTTCTTGGTCAAAGTAGCTGTAGCGGAGGTGACGAGTCGCAATGACTAAGCCGGGTATACCGCGATCGCTCACCAACAAGTTAGAACCGGCTCCCAGTATTGTTACTGGTAAGTCATGTTCTTTTGCATAGTTAAGACTTGCTTGTAGCGCTTCTAAATTTCGGGGAGCAACGTACCATTGGGCTGCTCCCCCAACTCTATAGGAAGTAAATGCTGATAAGTAAGCCTGGGGCTTGATCATACAGTCAGTACCAGGTAAATAAATTACTTCGCTCTTGACTGAATTAGCTGTTTCCTGTTTCTTTGTATTCAAAGCAGAAGCTATGCAGACGTTTCCAGCTGCCTGGGAAATGGTCATTTTTACTTTTAATTGGTAAAATTTTTAGATTTTTCTACCGTAAAAATACGGTAATAGCATAAATCAATTGAACTGTTGGTAGATAGGTGCTTTGCTCAAAAATCAAATCTCACAACTTAGGATGTGGCTTTAGCAGGTTCGCAAAGTGTCGTAATTACTTCGGGAATTACTTGATTCAAGTTACCGGCTCCCAGAAACAGTGCCAAATCTCCTGGGTGCAGTGTTTGCAATAAGAATTCGCACACTGAAGCTAAAGTTGGTTGATAAACCACTTGCGGATGCTGCTTGGCAATTTCTATCGCCAGTTGTTCACCACTGATTTGCCCTAAATTTGGTTCGCCTGCACTATAAATATCAGTCAGTACAACTAAATCGGCATGAGTAAAAGATTGGGCAAATTCTTCTAAAAAGGTAAGTGTGCGGCTGTAGCGATGGGGTTGGAAGATAGCAACAACTCTTTGCCCTGGTCTTGCCTGTAAACGTGCTGCGGCGAGAGTAGCGCGAATCTCGCTAGGATGATGAGCATAATCATCAATGAAGGTAATGCCATCGACTTCACCCCGGAACTCAAAGCGGCGTCTTGCTCCTTCAAAAGTGGCAATACCTTTGGCTATTTCTCCAAATTCTAAGCCCAAAGCTCGACCAACAGCTACTGCTGCTAGGGCATTACTGAGATTGTGCCGACTAAGCAGCCGCAATTTCAACATACCTAAAGCTTTGCCTTTTTCCCAAACTAGAGCTGTGGTGCCATCAGCACGATAGTCAACATTGGTAACTGTGTAGTCAGCGTCGGTATCTGAGTGTAAGCTATAGCTGATTGTTGGTTGCAGGCGATCGCGTACTGTAGCACAGTCAATACTACCTATTAATATCTTACAACCCTTAGCAAATGTCTGGAAGATGTCAACTACTTCCTCTAACGTATCGTAATGATCGGGATGATCGAGTTCAATATTAGTAATAATGCCAATCTCAGGAGCGTGTTTAACTAGGGAACCATCTGATTCATCTGCTTCTGCTACCAAATATCGACTTTGCCCCAGTCGAGCATTGCCTTCCCAAGCATTTACTTCCCCGCCTACCAAAATCGTTGGGTCTAAACCTGCTTGCAGAAGCATATAGCCAATCATGCTACTGGTTGTGGTTTTGCCATGTGTTCCTGCCACTGCAATGCTGTAATAGTCAGCAATCAAGGCTGCTAGTACATCTGAACGATGTAAAACCGGACAACCTAATTCCAGCGCTGCTTTGTATTCTAAATTATTTGTGTTAATCGCTGTCGAACAAATGACTTGAGGCAGTATTGACTTAGTAGGAGCAAGCAACTGTTCTTGTGAGTTTAATACTACTTCATTAGCCAATACGGTAGGGCGAAAGAACTCAAGATTGCTTGGCTCTTGTGTATCAAAAATATGAGCTCCAATAGATTCCAACTTGTGCGTAATGTGGTTAGGACGAAGATCCGAACCTGATACTGGAAATTCGCGCTTGGCGAGAACGTATGCCAGAGCAGACATACCTATGCCACCGATCCCAATGAAATGAAATGGTCTACCACTAAAATCTACAGAATTACTCATTATATTGCTCCCTTTACACCACACCACACCATAATCACAAATGACACGCGTATCATAACAGGAATTTGATTTTTTACCTTAACTGCTCTTACATCATGTTGATGTTTGATGCCCAGTTGACTTTTCGGCTCTGGCTTTGATTGATCAGAATGATTTTACCTTGGTTGAAGGTTTTTGCTATTTCTGAACTGTTTTTAAGATTATTCTGCAAATTTCTGCCGCATCGGGAAAGAAATTCTTGTAATGTCAAATACATATTTTTGGTTACCTTACTGGAATTGGCTGCGATAGTACATTGTTGGTGAAACTGATTTTAAATTGCATCAAGTCTAGGCGTGAATTGACTTCAATAGTACATTGGTAATGAAACTATTTTTCAATTGCATAAAACCCAGGTATGACTGGATGCAGCAACTAGCAATTTTTGGTGGCACATTTGATCCAATTCATTGGGGACACCTGCTAATAGCCGAAACAGCTTTGCATCAAGTACCACTAAAAAAGGTAATTTGGGTGCCATCGCTAAATCCTCCTCATAAAGAAGCAGCTTTGTTTGAGCATCGCGTGGAAATGCTGCAAAGAGCTACAAAAGACAACCCAGCATTTACTGTCTCACTAGTGGAGGTAAATCGCCCTGGGGTTTCTTTTGCCATTAACACCCTAATCGACTTATCTGCTTTTTACCAAAATACTCACTGGTACTGGATTCTGGGTTTGGATGCTTTCCAAACCTTACCTCGTTGGTACCGTGGACACGAACTAGCACAAATGTGTGATTGGTTAATCGCACCCCGGCTACTAGGTGGTGAGACTATAGCTCAAAGCGAGTTAATCTGCAAGCAAGTGGAGCAGCAACTAACAGAGCAGTCACATACCATTAACTGGCAATTCTTGAATACACCTTTAGTAGGGGTTTCGTCAAGTCTAATTCGCAAACTTTGCTACCAACACCAGTCAATTCGTTATTTAGTCCCGGAACCGGTCCGATTATACATCGCTAACAACAACCTCTACTCAAGCAAATCTGAATAAATTATGTGTTTTTTTATTGATACAACACTTTATGGTTATGAGTGCTCCCCCCCTTTGCGATATGATTGGGGTCAACGATATCAACATATAGGCATAAATACAGAGGGCAAGACACTGTGATTAGAGTTGCAATCAACGGTTTCGGGCGCATTGGACGTAACTTTGCGCGCTGTTGGGTGGGTAGAGAAAATAGCAGAATTGATCTTGTCGCTATTAACGACACATCAGACCCTAGAACCAATGCTCACTTGCTGAAGTATGACTCGATGCTGGGCAAGATTAAGGGTGCTGAGATTAGTGCCGATGATAACTCTATCATCGTTAATGGTAAGACCATTAAGTGCGTATCTGATCGCAACCCAGAAAACTTGCCCTGGAAAGAGTGGGAAATTGACCTGATAATCGAAGCAACAGGGGTGTTTACCAGCAAAGAAGGAGCGCTGAAGCATGTGAATGCAGGAGCCAAGAAGGTTCTGATCACCGCCCCTGGTAAAAATGAGGATGGCACATTTGTGGTTGGCGTGAATCATCACGACTATGACCACAATAAGCACCACGTTATCAGTAATGCCAGCTGTACTACCAACTGCTTGGCTCCAATTGCCAAGGTGTTGAACGATAAATTTGGCATTATCAAAGGCACGATGACCACCACCCACAGCTATACCGGCGACCAGCGCTTGCTAGACGCTTCTCACCGGGATTTGCGACGGGCCAGGGCAGCAGCCATAAACATTGTTCCCACCTCTACTGGTGCGGCAAAAGCTGTGGCGCTGGTAATCCCAGACCTCAAGGGCAAGCTAAATGGCGTTGCCTTGCGTGTACCTACCCCGAACGTCTCAATGGTAGATTTCGTGGTTCAGGTTGAGAAGCGTACTATTACGGAAGAAGTTAACCAAGCTCTCAAAGATGCTGCTGAAGGGCCACTCAAAGGCATTTTGGATTACAGCGAACTACAATTGGTATCGTCCGATTATCAAGGTAGTGATGCTTCTTCGATTGTTGATGCTGCCTTGACCTTGGTCTTGGGCAATGACCTAGTGAAAGTTATGGCGTGGTATGACAACGAGTGGGGCTACAGCCAGCGAGTTCTGGATTTGGCAGAATTAGTAGCCGAGAAGTGGCAATAGTTTGTCATTAGTCATTTGTCATTTGTCGAAGGACTAATGACTAAAATGTTGAAATCCCTGACTAAGACTCAGAACTTGGTCGGGGAATTTTTCTTTTTCGTCGTGCAATATTACTGTTGATTCGGATGTAATTCTGCCGACAATAGCTGCACTTTGACCTAGTTGTTGTACTAAGTCATGGGCTAGATATTGTGGCAAGCAAAGTACTAATTCAAAGTCTTCACCACCATAGAGAGCGTATTCCAGTGCTTGCTCTTTTGTCAGCCAGTGATTAAAAGCTGTTGGTAAAGAGATTTGCCTGCGCTCTAGGATAGCACCGACACCACTGGCGCGGCAGATTTGCACAACTGCATCTGCTAGACCGTCGCTGCTATCCATCCCAGTGAGGGGGAGAGGGGAGGAGGGGTAGAGGGGGAGAGGGGGGGAACAGGAATTTAAGATTTTCCAGAGTAATGGTAAGACATCTAATCGGGGTTGGGGGCGTTGGTGTGCGTGAATTAATGCCGTCTTTTCAGCATTGTTGAGGTTTTGCCCTAATTCGGGATGTAAGAGCAATTCTAAGCCTGCTCGGGAGGCTCCGTGAACGCCCGTAACGACGATCGCATCTCCTACTTGAGCTGTAGAACGGCGGATAATCTGACTAGGATGAACTTGACCAAAAGCAGTAATTGCCAGAGTAGTCACAGGCGATCGCACGATATCACCCCCGACAATTGGGGTATTGTATTTTTGCAGGCATTCTGTCATTCCCTGATACAACCGCTCCACCCAACTCACGCTAACTTGGCCAGGAAGTCCCAGTCCTACAGTTATCCCCAAAGGTGAAGCACCCATTGCCGCTAAATCTGATAAATTGGCTGCTGCTGCTCGCCAACCAGCATCTTCTGGGGAAGTAGTAACATTGCTAAAATGCACGCCGTCAACCAGGACATCTGCCGTCACTACTAAAGATTGCTCTGGTGCAGTTACAAGTACTGCTGCATCATCCCCAATTATTTCCGGGGGACAAAAGCGCTGCAATCTTTCTAAAAGACCTTGTTCACCAATATGTTGTACTTGTAGGGAAGATAACTCACTGTTCACGATGGGTTTTCCGTGTTGCAAAGTTATAAGAAAACTGATGATTTAGTTTACGGTTTAGGATAAGGGTAATGTCTAGGAGTCAGTTGGGATGGTCACTACACCAGTAACCAGCATCACGTTTGAGGAGTACTTAACTTATGATGATGGCAACGGTTCTCATTATGAACTCGTGGATGGCAGGCTGGAGCTAATGAACCCACCTACTATTGAACATTTCCTGATTGCCAAATTTCTTGAGCAAGTGCTAGATGTAGAAATCAAACGTTGTAGCTCTCCTTGGCTGTGTTTTCGGGAAAGTGGCGTGAGAACCGGTAGAAATAAATCTAGGTTGACTGATCTGTGTGTAGTGACACTGGAGCAAGCAAGAGAATTGTTGAATGTGTCAGCAGTATTTCAGTCACCCCCGTTATTAATTGTAGAGGTAGTCAGTCCAGAGTCGGTGAAGCGGGACTATCGTTATAAGCGATCTGAATATGCGGCGTTAGAGGTTCCTGAATATTGGATTGTAGATCCACTGGAAACGAAGATTTCAGTTTTATTACTCGAGGAGGGACTGTATGAAGAGACAATTTTTACCGACAGTCAGCAAATTAGATCGCGGACTTTTCCAGAATTAGCCATCGCAGTTAATCAGGTGTTTACCGCTGGGAATCTCAGTTAGTGGCGTTGCACATTTGCTGGATGATTTCGATAGTTTTAAGGGATGGGCAAGACGCGCATCCCTTGATTTTTTAAGGCGGGTATCCTGCCCAACCTACAGTTATTTGGAGATTGTACAACGTACTATTAGCAGAGCGATCGCATAAGCCAATATCGGCTCAAGTTTGTTCTGCAATTGATTATGTTGCTTGTGGCTCAACCAAATTTTCTATACCCTGAACGACTGTTGCTGATTCAATTTTGTCACCAGCCTTCAGTTGATCTAAAACTTCTTTACCCTCGGTGAGATAGCCAAAAACGGCATAGCGGCCATCTAGTAGATTGCGTCCTGCGGGAGTGAGTTCCGGTTCAAACAGGAAGAAGAAAAATTGCGAAGAACCTCCATTCACTTCACCTTCGGGACGAGCCATTACCACTGCACCAAAGGCAGAGAAAGGCAGAACTGGCATATCAACGTAACGCCCAGCTTCTTCTAGAGTAATGCCGTAGGTGGGCTTTTTGTCGCCTTCAACCAAAATTTCTAGAGGAATAGCGCGGTATTTACCAGTTTTTGAGTCGATGAAACCTACTTCCTTTCCTGGTGGATCTCCAGTCTGCAAAAAGTAAGATTCTTCAGAACGGGTGAATTCTAAACCGTTATAAAAACCTCGTTGTACCAAATCTATAAAATTACCAGCAGTGACAGGGGCGCTGTAACCGTCCACCACAAGGGTCAGGTTGCCTTTGTTGGTTTTGAATTCCACGGTGGCACGACCTTTAAGTTGGGGCAGGTTACTGAACTGGGCAGGCACTTCAAAGGGGTATTCCTTAACCATCGACTCTTCCAGTTGAGTAACCAAATTCAGCAGTTTGGCTTTTTCTTGGAGAATTTGTTCTTTATCTTTGACGTTCGCCAATTCTTGCAGTTTACCCACGCCAGATTTCAATTCGGTAAGCCAAGCTTCGGCTTGGGGTTGGCGTTCTTTGGGAACGCTTGTTAAGATTTGGGAGGGTTTATCGAGAATTCGCGATGCTTTGCTGAGGTCTTGGGAAATAGCACCCCATCGCCGATTCGCCCGCAGTTGGGCAGAGATGTCTTCTAAGCTGGCTTGCAGTTGCCGCACAGGTTTATTGTCTATCGGGAGTGCATACCGCAACAAAGCTTTGCCGTCAGTAATTGCATTCCCAGCTGGCAGAGCAGCGTTGCTGGAGGGAGTCCAACCAGATGTAGTTATGCCTAAAAATATTGCTACCAGCAGTATTGTCATTAGGCTGTTCTTCAGCCAGGATTTTAAAAAGTTAAACATGGCATGGCTCAAATGCAGCATCAAATTATTGACAAGACGGGACGTAACTCATCAATAATCTTCCCACGTTAGGTGCTGAGGGAGGAGGGGGAGATGGGGAGATGGGGGCAGCACTTCGGCTCCCTTCTCTACGAGAGGCTGCGCCCGAAGCGTAGCTATGCCGCAGGCTTTACGGCTTAGCTCAGGGCAAGCCGCTCAGTGACCGGGGGGCAGGGGAGGCAGGGGAAGCAGGGGAAGAAAATAATTAATGACCCTTGACCCTTGTACAGACGCGATTAATCGCGTCTCTACTCTTGACCAATGACAAATGACAAATGTCAACTGACTAATTACTCCGCTTGAAGGGTACAATAAATGCCGATTGTCTTCCAAAACTTGAAAGCTTCATGATCTCCAGTAACGACTTTCGACCCGGTGTTTCAATTGTATTAGATGGGTCTGTATGGCGAGTGATAGAATTCCTCCACGTTAAGCCAGGCAAGGGTTCTGCCTTTGTGCGGACAAAACTGAGAAATGCTCAGAATGGAAACGTGGTAGAAAAAACATTCCGCGCAGGGGAAACAGTGCCCCAAGCCACTCTAGAAAAAAGCACAATGCAACATACCTATAAAGAGGGTGATGAGTTCGTATTTATGGATATGGAAACCTATGAAGAAGGTAGGTTGAGCGTTTCCCAGATTGGCGATCGCGTTAAATATCTTAAAGAAGGTATGGAAGTTAACGTCGTCCGTTGGGGCGAACAAGTGCTAGAAGTGGAACTGCCCAACTCTGTGGTTTTAGAAGTCGTGCAAACAGACCCTGGCGTCAAAGGTGATACTGCTACAGGCGGTACAAAACCAGCAATCGTAGAAACTGGGGCAAGTGTAATGGTTCCCTTGTTTATTTCCCAAGGAGAACGTATTCGCATTGACACCCGTGACGATAAATACCAAGGCAGAGAATAATTTTTCTCTCGTCAATCAGCAAATCCCGATTTCAATCCTTGTGTAGGGATTTAATCCCTGCCACACTTAAAATTCTAATTTACTGTTAGGTCGAGGTAATAAAAACTGTGCCATTGGACTTTAATGAAATCCGCCAACTGCTAGCAACTATCGCCCAAACAGATATTGCAGAAGTAACGCTCAAAAGCAATGACTTTGAACTAACGGTACGTAAGGGCGTAAGCGTTAGCACTCAAATGTTGTCAGTAGGTCAAGCAGCTGGAGGTGGTGTGGTTAGTTCGGGATTGACATCAGTTTCACCCGCATCCCAAACAGCATCAACTTCAGTAACGGAGGTGGGGGCTAGTCGCGTATTTGACAATGCTGTGACTGTGACGCAATCGCAGTCGCCAGTAAATCCTCCCTCAATAATTGATCAAAGATTAGAAGAAGTGCCTTCCCCAATGGTGGGAACGTTTTATCGCGCTCCCGCACCAGGTGAAGCATCATTTGTGGAAGTGGGCGATCGCGTCCGTAAAGGTCAAACAGTCTGTATTATTGAAGCCATGAAGCTGATGAATGAAATCGAAACCGAAATCTCAGGACAGGTGATGGAAATTCTTCTCCAAAATGGTGAACCAGTGGAATATGGTCAGCCTTTGATGCGAATTAACCCTGATTAAGTATTAATCTATATATGAATATGAAATGAGTCATTTTTAAAACTGTCATTCCTTACGGGTTAATCCTGATGAAACAAGCGTTGCCTGTACCACCAGAAGTGGTGCAACAAGTAGCTGAATACTTCAGCCTGTTAAGTGAGCCGATGCGTCTGCGGCTGCTACACTTACTGCGGGATAAAGAAAAATGCGTGCAAGAATTGGTAGAGGCAACACAAACTTCTCAGGCTAATGTGTCGAAGCACCTGAAGGTAATGTGGCAAGCAGGAATCCTTAGCCGCCGCAGTGAAGGAACTTGCGCCTATTATCGGGTGGAAGATCAAATGATTTTTGATTTATGCAACCGAGTTTGCGATCGCCTCGCCACAAGGTTAGAACAGCAAGCCCGTAACTTTCGTGTATTAAATGGCAAGCGGTAAGTATAAAGTCCAAAGTCCAAAGTCCAAAGTCTAAAATCCTACTGTTTTTGACCCTTGACTCTTGACCCTTGACCCTTGACCCTTGACCCTTGACCCTTGACTAAAGCGGATAGTCTTTCTGAAAGCTTTCACGAGTTAGTGGCTGTTGTAACTCCACACCTTCACCACCCAAAACATCCAATGGTTTGCCATCCACGTCAATGTACACCTTGGCTTTTGGATTTAAAGTTGTCGCAGTGTAAACAACTTGTCCCACGCGTCCCATCATTGAGGTACTACCACCACCCTTAGTAAAGTCTTCAGATAAATTAACGTGAACTTCATCATTGTCAGCCTTCAACCCTAACAATTTGGTTCCCTTGGGAATAGTGGTAGAATCTGTCCCTTCTGTTGGGCCTGCTAACAAACTTTGCAAAGCTGCTTCTAAAGGCTGGTTGGGTCTTACAGAAGCCACTTTCAGAGGCTGGGGAACCAAATCAACACTTGTGGCTCTAGGTCTGAGCCAATAAACGTTAGGGGCTTGCTCGTTACCTTTTTGGGTGATCGATGGCTGCTGTCCCGGCTGGGTTATTTTTTGCGAGGTGTTTGACGGCGTAGGAGAATTATTAGAGTTTGAAGTAACCCAAGCTACGCCACCACCCACCGCTACAACTGCTGCTGAAACAATTGCAATTACACCTGGAGTTATACGGTTAGATCCTTGTTGGTCTTTCATATTCAAAACCTTCCTGACTGAGGGCTGAAATAGTCTTTGTGTGAGGAGCAGCCTGCTTAAGGACGATGCTTACAAGTGAAGAGTTTCCCAAAACCTGGAGGAGGCTCTATGCCTCAAAATCTTATTATTTTTAATTTTGCAAGTCACTTACTCAATTTTAGAATTTTTACTTATAGTCCGTCACCTGCCAAATTATGTAAATCTCATTCTTTTTGGAGATGATTAAATTTACAACGCAAAGGAACGCTGAGGAAAACGCTGAGGAACGCTAAGTAAAATATTTATTTCTCTGCGAACCTCTGCGTAAACCTTTGCGCTCCTACCCTGCGGGAAGGCGTTCGCGTAGCGTCTCGTAGAGAAGCGCCTATGCGTTTAATTTTTACCCTCTATTGCTGCTGTAATCCACTTATGAAGTGTAGTTGTAACTTGATCAATGGCAATTTCTTGAGATTTACGAGTAGCTCTTTCTACAACTTCGACTTTGCCATTGGCGATCGCTCGCCCGGTTACAATCCTGTAAGGTATGCCAATCAAGTCAGCATCTTTGAATTTGACTCCGGCTCGTTCATCACGGTCATCTAGTAGGGTTTCAATTCCGGCTTGATTAAGTTCTGTGTAAAGTTTTTGGGCAATTTCGACTTGTTGAGCATCCTTAATGTTAGGAATTGTGACGATCGCATGATATGGAGCGATCGCTACTGGCCAAATAATCCCATCTTTATCGTAAGATTGCTCTACAGCAGATTGTGCCAATCGTGACACACCGACACCAAAACAACCCATAAATAGTGGCTTTTCTTCACCCTGTTCATTGGTATAAGTTGCTCCCATCGCTTGGGAATATTTAGTGCCTAGTTGGAAGATGTGACCTGCTTCAATTCCACGAGCGCTTTGTAAGGTTTGTTCTAGGTTGTGGATGGCGCGATCGCCTGGCCTTGCTTTACGTATATCCACTACTAATTCTGGTGTTTTAAATTGCTCACCCCAGTTAGCACCAACAACGTGAAATCCAGTTTCATTCGCGCCTGTGACGAAATTCTTTAAATCAACGACTGTTTGATCCACCAAGCGCACAAACTGAGGATGGATTTGCTTATCGCTAGTTATATAATCATCTGCGATGTCAGGCGCAATATAGCCTAACGGTAAAGATTTAGCTGTCCATGTTTGCTGCGCTTCTGCATTTGGTACATTTAAACTAATAATAGTTTTAGCACCGTAATTAGAGGCTAGTTTGGTCAACTCATTCTGCAATTTGACCTCATTAACTTCCTGATCGCCTCGGATACTCACCAGAACCAACACCGTCATACCGTTGTCATAAACTGTCTGGTAAAGAACGTTTTTCACCAATTGGCTAGGAGAACATTTGAGGAATTGACACACCTTTTCAATCGTCTCTGATCCAGGTGTATCGCGTTTCTCGTAGGTTGTAAACCGTGAGGGTTCGGCATTAGCTGGTAACGAAACTGCTTTTTCCACATTGGCGGCGTATTTGCCATCTTCGGTAAAGAGAACCTCATCTTCGCCAGCTTCCGCCAACACCATAAATTCTGTAGAACCAGAACCACCAATTGCACCAGAATCAGCTTCTACTGCTCGAAAAGCTAAACCAGAACGCCGCAGCATATTGCTGTAGGCTTTGTACATATCTTGGTAAGTTTCTTTAAGGCTGGCTTCATCGGCATGAAAGGAGTAACCGTCTTTCATGATAAATTCTCTGCCGCGCATCAAACCAAAGCGGGGACGAATTTCATCGCGGAATTTTGTTTGAATTTGGTAGAGATGCAACGGTAGTTGGCGATAAGAGCGAATCATATCACGAGCGATCGCTGTGATCACTTCCTCATGAGTTGGGCCTAATCCCAATTGTTGCTCGCGGCGATCAATCAGGGAAAACATGATCCCCTCAGCTTTCGTATAAGTGTCCCAGCGTCCCGATTCTTTCCATAAGTCAGCGGGTTGTAATTGCGGTAGGAGACATTCTTGTGCGCCTGTAGCGTTCATTTCTTCCCGCACAATCTGGGAAACTTTTTGCATTACTCGCCACATCAATGGTAGATAAGCATAAATACCGCTACCGATGCGACGAATATAACCTGCACGGAGTAATAATTTATGGCTGGGAATCTCAGCATCAGCTGGATCATCCCGCAGTGTAACGAATAACATTTGTGACAGTCGCATCGTTTATTCCCTTTCCAGAATCGCTAATAAAGTATGAAGGATGAAGTATAAAGTGTTATTTCTTTTTCATTTTTATTTATAGTCTGCTGATTTGAAAGTGCTGAGTCAAAGGTAGAGACGCGATTAATCGCGTCTCTACAAGGGTCATTAATTATTTTCTTCCCCTGCTCCCCCATCTTCTCTTGTCCCCTAGTCCCCAATCCCCAATTCCCCAATCCCTCTACGCAACTTTAGGAGAAAACTACTTTGTCAAATGTGATTTATCAAGCACAAGCACCTTTAGAATTTATTCCTCCAGCGTTTAACCCGTGGGTATTAAAAGTAGTCCATCTGTTGTTACCCAGTTGGATAAGCTGGCAAACAGCTATTACCCAAATTGAAGCAGACAATGTAGAAGTTTTGGTGGATCTCTATCGCCAGTTTCAGGATGGTAAGATCCGTTTTATGTTGGCATTTCGCCATCCCAAAACTGACGATCCATTTTGTTTGAGCTACTTGCTTTCTCAACTCGTGCCAAAGGTAGCACGACAGGGTACAGCGCTACAACTTCCCATTCATGCTCATTTTATCTACGATCGCGGCATTCCTCTATGGGCAGGTGACCATGTTGGTTGGATTGCTTCTCGTTTAGGTGGTACGCCAATTCAGCGGGGTAAGGCTGACTGGACAGGGTTACGTTCGGCGCGTGATTTGTTTGCCAATGGGAAATTCCCGATGGCTGCTGCGCCAGAAGGTGCTACTAATGGTTTATCTGAAATTATCAGCCCCCTGGAACCTGGTATTGCCCAATTAGGCTTTTGGTGTGCTGAAGACTTGCACAAAGCTGGACGCTCCGAGCAGGTTCTAATTGTACCAGTTGGGATTAAATATAGTTATGTTGATGCTCCTTGGGATGCGATCGCTAATCTTTTAAGTGAATTGGAAGCGGCTAGTGGTTTACCTGTAAATCCACAAGCACAAAGCAATGTTGCTTCTGTGGAGTTGCTTTATCCCCGGTTATTGGGTTTGGCAGAACATTTACTTTCGCTGATGGAACAATTTTATACGCGGTTCTATCATCAAAAGTTGCCAGATGCCAAGATTGCATCTGGAGAAGTCAGCGATAGGAATGAAGCGCTAGCACATCGGTTGCAAGCTTTGTTAAATGCAGCGCTACTAATATCAGAGCAATATTTTGATTTGCAGCCAAGAGGCAATTTGAATGAACGCTGTCGGCGGGTAGAGCAAGCTGGTTGGAATTATATATTTAGAGAAGAATTTAAGGATGTCAAAGGAGTATCTGCTGTAGAAAAAGCTCTAGGCGATCGCGTTGCTGAAGAAGCAAATGCGCGGATGTGGCATATGCGTTTAGTAGAAAGTTTTGTCGCAGTTTCCGGTAACTATATCCGCGAAAAACCAACAGTAGAAAGGTTTGCTGAAACAACTCTAATTTTATGGCAAATGATCGCTAAAATCAAAGGCGAAAAAGCTGCCCGGCGTCCGCAATTAGGTAAGCAACAAGTCAAAATAACTATAGGTGAACCGATATCTGTTTCTGAGCGTTACCCGATGTATAAGGTGAATCGCTTGAGTGCAAAGCAAGCTGTTGCTGACGTGACAAATGATTTGCAACAGGCGATGGAAAGTTTAATTTAAGCAGGATTTGTAAATCCTTTTACACTAAAAATAGGTGGAATAAAATTAAACATCATTCCACCTGTCAAATTAACTTACAAATATCTTTGCAACTTAAGTGAAGTGATTTTCTAGCAAAGATGCGATCGCGTCTGGATCAATATTTTTGTATTTCTTTTTCCCCAGATGTAAAACACAATTGGGTGCGCTACCGCAGCATTTTTGGCAGCCAGTGTGTTCAATTTTGACTTTATCTAACAAACCGCGATCGCACAAGGTTTTTTCCAATTCTGATAATAACCCTTTGCCACCACGCTTCATACAACCAGACTTTTGACACACCATAATCCTGGCTTTGGGTTGAGGTGGCAGCTCTGGAATTGGGCAAACACCCATTGGCGTCACCCGATAAGCTTTGAGTTTAATTTTACCTGTGTGTGGATTTAATTTACTGTGACCGTAAACGCGAATTTGCTCACCAGGTATTAATGATGAATTCAAAGAACGACGTAATTCTTTAGGTAGTTTAACTTGCAAACTTCCAGATGGAACTGCCAATTGCAAGTATTTACATTTTCCTGGTTGATCACCAACAAAACCTAGTAACTGTCCCTCAACATTCAATTCTGATAAAGTCAAATATTTGTCACCCATGTTCAGTCACTCAAAATATAAAATAATAAACCCCAATCTCATGGGGTGATTTTGCTCATCCAAAGAAAGAAGGAAAAATCTATTCTTTTATCTTTTACCTTCTCTCTTTCCTGTTATGTCGGGATTTTACGCGAGGCGTTTAGCTTCTACAGTTTGGGGTAAATTTGCGGCATCTGGTAAATCACGAAATTCCAATTCCCAGCCATTTGCTAAGGTGAGAATTTTACCCTCATTCCCATCGGTTTGTTTGACTACTTCTTCTTCTAAGTCTTTTTTAGCAACGTAGACTACTAAAGTGCCGGCATCATTCATCCGTAACATTACTTTCATGAGATTCCTCAACAGATTCTAGTTCTTTTTTCTTACAACCGACGACAAACCCCGTTTCTAAGAAATGCACGGCATAGATATAGGAACTCTGCAAATATGTGCCGATACTCGCTATATAGCCAATATCTCCCTTGTTCACTAACACTTGTCCGACTTCTTTACCAGGAAACGTACCATCGTTTTTGAGCAGTTTACGAACTCTGACTTTTTCACCAATTTCAAAGGCGGGTGGCAAGTTTAGCTCTAATTCATCGCGTTGCATGAGAATACCTCTGTTCTCGTACTAAATTCACCAATTCTTCTGTAGTCAAACTGCGTTTTTTCTCTACCGACTGGTGGCGCACTGCGTTTAAGACAGACTGGGTTTCTTGTGGGTTCAAGAAAATACCATACTGCTGTAGTAAGTTAGATACTAAATGCCGACCAGAATGTTTACCTACTACTAAACGCCGTTCCCAACCTACTTCTTCAGGTGCAAATGGTTCGTAGGTGATGGGGTTTTGCATTACGCCATGAGCATGAATACCAGATTCATGAGCAAAGGTATTTTCACCAACAATTGCTTTCCAAGGCGGTACGTCAGCACCGGAGGCCGCAGCAACTAGTTGAGATAGTTCTAGCAAACTGGGAGTGTCAATACCCAAATCAACGCCATAGATGCGTTTGATAGCCATAACAACTTCTTCTAAAGCTGCATTTCCCGCCCTTTCGCCCAACCCGTTAACTGTAGTATTAACAGATGAGGCTCCAGCTTTAATGCCAGCAAGAGCATTAGCAGTTGCTAGACCAAAATCATTGTGGGTGTGAATTTCTAGGGGTATCAACAAAGCTGATACTAGTCGCTTGACTTTTGTATAGGTGGTGAAGGGGTCGAGAACTCCTACGGTATCGCAGAAGCGAAACCGTGACGCACCCCATTCTTGAGCATAAAGCGCTACGTCTAAGAGGAAGTTTTCATCAGCTCTGGAGGAATCTTCTCCTCCTACTGCGACCCAAAGACCTTTATCGACGGCGAAGCTGATACAGTCTTTGAGTTTTTGCAAACTTACCCGCCACTGACCGTGAAATTTGGCAGCAATTTGGATACCAGAGACGGGAATAGCAATATGCACTCGGTTCAGACCGCAGGCTATGGAAGCCTTGATATCTGAGATGACAGCGCGGTTCCAGCCTAGGAGTTTGGCTTGTAAATCTAAGTCAAGAATTGCAGATATCGCGCGGATTTCTTCTTCACCCATTGCCGGAATACCGACTTCTAATTCGGGAATACCAATGGCATCGAGAAACTTAGCGATCGCAACTTTCTCTTCTAAGTTAAAGGCAACACCTGCCGCTTGTTCGCCATCACGTAATGTAGTGTCATTAATTATGATTTGATTCATTACAAACTTCCCTCTCTCGGAATGTTTCTTAATATTCTTTCTCTCTACAATTCCTAATGATGGTAAATGCTAAAAATATCACAACTCATAATGCAGTATTCCTCATTCTTAATTATTATCAAATTGGCAATACCACATCTGTATGACAAGGAACCAAATCTTGGTATAATTTACAAATCGTTTTTACTGTTGTCAGTTGACATTTGGTCGAGTAGCAAGCAACTAATGTAGCTATTAATAAAACCTGAACAAAGTAAGATACCAAACCCAGCAATTAAGGTGGAAATCATTGTGGTAACCTCAGATTTTCTAGGGAATTGATGTGTGGTGTAAGTAACCGAAAACACCTAAAGCTAAAGGGTGCAAATTAGCTAAACTTGTTCTGCTAGCCAATCAAAAATCCTTTCTAGTTGCTCTAAGTCAACTAGACCATACTGCCAAAGGAGCATCGGTAAGGGTCCATTGTTTAACTCAGGGTGTCGCAACGCCGTAGCAATATCAGCTTTTGAAAGTTCAAGTTCATTGTGCAAAAAATTAATGAATTTTATATCGCTGTTACGGGTTGCCATAATCGGACGTTTAAGTTCTTGAGCTAGGTAAGAATTAAAAATTTTAAATTCCAAGTCTTGCTTGGCAATTTCACCTTTTTAATTGTCTGGATATGTCAGGATAATTTCAGATTTCAGGAGACTGGACAAAATCTAAAATTAGGCTAACCTCTTTCAGTCTGCAATAAAATCTGCTAGCAGACAGTAACTTCAACTTCTAAACTTGTTGAAGGTTCATGCATTCTTGAAAATGGGAATGGGGAATGGGGAATGGGGAATGGGGAATGGGGAATGGGGAATGGGGAATGGGGAATGGGGAATAGGGAATAGGGAATGGGGAATGGGGAATGGGGAATTAGTATTTTTTTGGTTTGTGGTGTCCAAAGTTCATAGGCTGCTGTGTTGAAAGGCAGCAAGCAAGGATAAACTTTCATTTGTTGGTTGTGAACTCTGCTTATGACTTTTGGCTCAACACTCATCACTGTAATTCCAGCACCGCTCTAGCCAGTCCACTAATTCGTGGCGAGAAGCAAGGAATTGCATAACTGTGCTGCGAATAAGAATCGCTTCTTGCAAATTATTTACTTGCACTCGCAAAGAACCATCGGGGGGACAGGAACTCTTAATCATTAACTCTTGCAAACGGTAATATATTCGCCAGCGATCGCTCAAAGGAATCTGCAAAACTTGATCATTTGAGGCGTCAGAACTACAAGGTGATAACATACTCATTCGTCCTTTGTCCATTGTTCTCTGTCTGTTGTCAGTTGTCAGTCGTCATTTGCCACTTACTACCGACTCTTGTTTTCTGACTTCTAAAGTTTGCAGTTGCTGTTCGAGTTGCTCAATGCGCGAGAGCAAAGAGCGAATCACAGTTGCTTCTACATCAGGTAGCTTTCCATGTTCCAGGGGACAGAGGCTGGTGCTCTCCTTGGGGGAAATAATCCGACCGGGAACCCCTACAACAGTGCGATCGCTAGGGACATCGCGCAAAACAACTGAGCCTGCGCCAATACGGACGCGATCGCCAATTTGCAGATTACCTAAAACCTTCGCACCCGCACCCACTACAACGTTTTTACCCACGGTGGGATGACGTTTACCACTTTCTTTTCCAGTTCCGCCAAGAGTGACGCCTTGGTAAATCAGTGTATAATCTCCGACGATCGCAGTTTCGCCAATCACAACACCCATTCCGTGGTCGATAAACACGCCTTGACCAATCTCTGCACCTGGGTGAATTTCAATTCCGGTCAAAAACCGCCCAATATGAGAAATTAAGCGGGGGATAAAACCCACACCTCGACAATGTAACCAGTGAGCAAGACGATGCAAACATAGTGCGTGCAATCCAGGGTAGCAAAACACCACTTCTAGCCAATTACGTGCTGCTGGATCGCGCTCAAAAATAATGCGAAAATCACTCAATAATGGCTCAAAAAAAATGCCAGAGAGTAGATTTTTTCCCAGGGATGTATTTGTAGAATCCTGTGTTTTGATAGTCTGGGGATTGCTGATACTGTCTAAAGACTGTTGCATCGGTAATGTCTATCTGGTAGAAAGAGCCATGTGCTATTTTTATGCTTATATCAGGCGACTTCCAACTAGACAGAAAACCCAATGCTGATTGGATTTATTGAATTGATTAAGGTTGTACTCAAACGCCCAAACCCCGACTTAAGATAAATTTAAAATTTGTCTTGGGGTCGGGGTGCTAGTGTTTAGCTATGGGGGTACTAGTATTTATGGGGTAGGGTTTAAGAATTTCTGTACTCGCTACAATAAACTTTATCTGTAAGACTTTGAAAACATTTAAGCAAGATATTTTGCACTATATTAAGTTGTACTCAGATGCACTCAAATATGAGTTTTATGAGACTATAAATTGATTTTCTGTATATGCTACTACTATTAGTATCTTATTATTTGGTTAGGCGAAAGACAGGTTTCTTTATTTTCTTTTAGGATTTGCTGTCTGTGTGTATGTATACGTTTCTAAATATAGTTATAGCTCATAGTGAATATCTTATTATATAGATGTCTTGAAGGAAAGCAGTTCAATGTGTGCAAATATACTTGCTTGCCGAATTGATAATTACTAAACTGTTCCCTCTTAATAATGACTAATTACTAACTTTGACTACTTTCATGATTTTTTCAATTGTTCTAAATAAACAGCAACCTGAATCATAATGCTGTTACATCTTTGTTAAGAATAGTTACAACTTCTTAACACAAGGAAATATTTTTTATGGCAGTCTCACTTGAGAAGAATGCACCACATCAGGTTGTTATCGTTGGTGGTGGTTTTGGTGGACTGTATGCAGCAAAGGCTCTGAATACAGCGAATGTAAATGTTACTCTCATTGATAAACGTAACTTTCACCTATTTCAGCCGCTTTTATATCAAGTTGCGACAGGTACGCTATCACCTTCTGATATTTCCGCACCATTGCGATCTGTATTCAGCAAAAGCAAGAATACAAAGGTGTTGTTAGGAGAAGTAAATGATATTGATCCAAAAGCGCAACAAGTTATTTTGGGTGATGAAGTAGTACCTTATGATACATTAATTGTTGCCACAGGTGCTAACCATTCCTATTTTGGTAAAGATCACTGGGAAAAAGTTGCTCCTGGTTTGAAAACTGTGGAAGATGCGATAGAAATGCGTCGCCGGATATTTGGCGCATTTGAAGCAGCAGAAAAAGCAACTGATCCAGAAATTCGCCGTGCTTTCTTGACTTTTGTGATTGTGGGGGGTGGCCCGACTGGTGTAGAATTAGCAGGTGCGATCGCGGAATTGGCATACAAAACTCTCAAAGAAGATTTCCGCAGCATCGACACCTCAGAAACGAAGATTTTACTATTACAAGGGGGCCCTCGCATCCTCCCACACATGGTTCCAGAGTTATCGGCATCAGCAGCAGTATCTTTGCAAACGTTGGGTGTAGAACTCCACACTCACACCAGGGTGACAAATATTGAAGGTGATATCGTTACTTTCAAGCAAGACAATGAATTTACAGAAATTGCCTCAAAAACTATCTTGTGGGCAGCAGGTGTTCAAGGTTCCCCAATGGGGAAAGTCTTAGCAGAAACTACAGGTGTAGAGCGCGATTACTCTGGGCGTGTAATTATAGAACCTGACTTGTCTATCGAGGGTTATGACAACATTTTCGTAATTGGAGATTTAGCCAACTTCTCCCATCAAGATGCTAAACCTTTACCTGGTGTCGCACCTGTAGCTAAACAACAAGGAGAGTATGTAGGTAAACTAATTCGACGACGGCTTAAAGGTAAGACTTTGCCACAATTTCATTACAACGATGTGGGTAGTTTGGCGATGATTGGGCAAAATTTAGCTGTTGTAGATTTAAGCTTAATCAAACTCACAGGTTTCATTGCTTGGGCATTTTGGCTACTAGTTCACATCTACTTCTTAATCGAGTTTGACACTAAATTACTAGTAGTATTTCAGTGGGCGTGGAATTATATCACTCGTAATCGTCGCTCTAGATTGATTACAGGCCGAGAAGCTTTTGTAGAAACAAAAACTGTTAACAATAAGGTGCAAGAGGCTTCTGTGACATCTCCGTAACTTCAGGTATCACAGCTTAGTTAACGTGTATAGTGGCAAATCTTGGGCAAAGATTTGCTGTTCCAGGAAAAGAATATGGCGATGAAATACCGCCCTCAGCAATTTTGGCAATTTGGCATTTCATGACTTCGAGTTGCAGTTTTAATGGAGATATCAACACAAAGGGACAGTAAAGAAGTTGTACGAGGGATAAGGTAAAACTTTCCGCTTCTGATGTCCCAGCTATGCCAGTTGTCAAATGAGTGCTGTAGAATAGCTCTACATAATTGATACAGCGCTTAACAGAGTTCATTTCCCGCTCTGCAACTGGCTAGAAATCAACAAAACCAAATATAGCGGTTCTCGTTTGGATGCAATACAGTTTGACCTCTCTCCAAACCTCTCTCCTAAAAGGAGAGAGGCTTTGAATCTTACTCCCCTTCCCTTGTAGGGAAGGGGCTGGGGGTTAGGTCTGTATTGCACTCAACTGATAACCGCTATATAGCCGAGATAGTAAAACCCTTGTGAGTGGTAGTCTTGACAGTTTCTACCAGAAGTAGGTCGTGCTTAAGCGATAATAAATACATTTGCTTATAGATTGCACAGTTATGATCTGCTGCCTAAATCCAGCTTGCCATAATCCGCCCGATCCAGATCGCACAATGTTTTGCTCTAACTGCGGCACAGGATTGGTGGTGTTGAGAAACCGCTATCGCCCGATAAAAACATTAGGTGGTGGGGGATTTGGTAAAACCTATTTAGCAGAAGATTTAGACAAGCTGAATGAATATTGTGTTATCAAGCAATTTGCGCCGCGAGTACAGGGAACTGCGGCAATAAACAAAGCTACAAAACTATTTGAGCAAGAAGCAAGGCGACTGCAACAACTAGGAGAACATCCGCAGATTACCACGCTGTTGGCGTACTTTGAAGAAGAAAATAATCTGTATTTAGTGCAGCAGTTTATCAACGGGCAGAATTTATTAGCTGAATTAAAACAACAGGGAACTTTCAACGCAGAAAAAATCTGGGAAGTTTTGCTTGATTTATTAAATATCCTGAAAACGGTTCATCAGCACAAAGTTATTCACCGCGATATCAAACCAGAAAATATCATTCGTCGCAGCACTGACGGCAAGTTAGTCTTGATAGATTTTGGGATTTCCAAGCAACTCACTATGACAGTTATCACTAACCCAGGAACAACAATTGGTTCCCCTGGTTATGCGCCATTAGAACAAATACAGGATGGTAAAGCTTATCCAGCGAGTGATTTATATAGTGTTGGTGCAACTTGCTTTCACTTACTGAGTGGAATTCACCCTTGGATAATGTGGGAACAACAAGGTTATGGGTGGGTTTCTTCTTGGCGGGAGCATTTGCAACAACCACAAAGCAGCGAATTGGAGAAGATTCTTGATAAGTTACTGCAAAAAGATTATCAGCAACGTTACCAATCTGCTGAAGAAGTTTTACAGGATTTTAGTTCACTGTTACCATCACTTTCACCAGTACACCAAACTCAGGCAGTAGTTGTAACTCAATCACCATCATCATTCCCTGTTACATTGCCCCATCAGCCTCAAACTGGAACATCACCAGCACCAGTAAAGCAAAAATTAGCGCTACAAAAGGCATCTAGACAAAATACTAATTGGAGAACAAGATTCCTGGTGGGTGCTGCTATTACAATAGTTGGAACTCAAATATATGGTTATGTTCGCTATGGCTTGTTTCCGACTAATCCGATATCTATAATTGCCAGCATACCAAGCGGAGTTTTATTACAAAGAACCCTCACAGGGGATGCTGCTTTTTCCGTCACCACTACCACTGGCAAAACCCTTGCCAGTGGTAGTGGTGATAAGACGATCCAATTATGGAATCTAGTAACAGGAGAGCAAATCCGCACCTTTCCTTCGGAACGCTACGCGAACACAGGGCATTCTCACTGGGTTAATTCCGTCGCCATCAGTTCAGATGGCAAAACCCTTGTCAGTGGTAGTGATGACAAGACCATCAAAATTTGGCGGCTAAAGTAGTGAGTGCTGAGTTCGCTGTTTTGAGTATTTAGCTAAAAACACAAAAATTCACCTAAACTAAAATCAACATGGTTGGCTCATATTAGCCTCGATATGGGAGACGCATTTGTTGCCGAAGTTAAACACGCTCTCAATCGTATTGAACCGTTTCCTTCAAGCATGGACTTGTGAAATCTGCTGTAAAATATTTAATTAAATAGTGATAATTATGCAACACATTACGATTGACGCAGCATCACAACACTTACACGAATTGATCGCAGCCGCAATCAATGGCGAGGAAATTATTATTACCAAAGATGAACAGCCAGTGGTTAAACTGACTCCAGTGATTCCAGAAAAAAAACGTTCTCCTTTATTTGGTAGCGCTAAAGATTTGATTACAATCTCAGATGACTTCGATGCGCCATTAGAAGAATTCCAGGATTATATGTAATGCAGGTATTGTTAGATACTCATACTTTGATTTGGTTTTTCCAAGGACATCAAAGTTTTAGTGACAAGATGAGACTATTAATAGAAAACCAAAATAATGAAAAGCTCATCAGCATTGCTAGCGTGTGGCAAATGTCAATCAAGCAAAACATTGGTAAGCTAAGTTTTGGTTTGCCAATTAAGACTTTTATCGAGCAACAAATAGCATTAAATGATTTTAATTTACTCAATATCAATCTTGACCATATTGATATAATTACTACCCTGCCCTTACAACATCGCGATCCCTTTGATAGAATTTTAATTGCCCAAGCAATGGTAGAGAATATTCCAATTATTAGTGCAGATACAGCATTTGATGCTTATTCAATTACAAGACTTTGGTGATATTGACTTTAGAGGTTGTTTGAAAAGTGGTCGGCTGTGATTTTAGGCACTAATCGATCCCCCCTAGCCCCCCTTAAAAAAGGGGGAAAACTTCTTAAAGTCCCCCTTTTTAAGGGGGATTTAGGGGGATCTAAAACGTTTTGCTACCCACGATAAAGCAATGTTTGGCTTAAGCGATTTAAAGCAAACGCGGGTTTACCAAGAAGGACGTTTAGAAGCAAAATTAGAAGCTGTACCTAAACTTTTAGCATTGGGTTTAACTATAGAACAGATAGCGCAGGCGTTGGATTTAGATGTTGCACAAGTCCAGCAAGTAGAACAGCAAAAGCGATAACTTCTCTTCTCTACGAGAGGCTGCGCCCTAAGCGTAGCTATGCCGCAGGCTTTACGAGACGCACTCGCGTTCGTTAAGCTCCGCTAACGCCGGAATAATTGCTGCGATCGCAGATTAATCAAGATTATCTGGATCTATGCCAAGCGATATCTAAAGTTACGTTAAGTTATAATCAGCAGTCCAACATTTAAAACAAATGAACTGGAAACTTGACGAAGCACAACAAAAACTGCCAGAGGTGATTGATGCTATTGCATCAGAACCTCAATTAATCTTCAAGCAGGACAAATTAGTTGCTGCGATCGTAGAACCTAAACTTTTCCAAGATTTTCTAGCTTGGTATCAGCAACAAAAAGCCTCTTCTCTCGCAGACGCTTTTGCAGAATTACGTCAACTCTGTGCGGAAGAAAATTACATTTTAGAAACTCCTGCACGATATAGCGATCGCCCTATTCCATTTGCTGAGGAATAGTATGAGTTTTCTCTGTGATACTAACATTAACAGTGAATTAGCTCGTCCAATACCCAATTCTGGAGTCATTGCTTGGAGTCAAAGCATCTCATCAATTTTTCTCAGCGCTATTACATTAGAAGAAATTTGCTATGGTTTATCAGCAAAACCCAACTCCAGGATTAAAACTTGGTTTGATAATTTTTTGGTAACTTACTGTCAGATAATCCCTGTCAGCCGAGAAATTGCTAAACGTGCGGGTGAATTAAGAGGATACCTACAAACTCAAGTAAAACCTCGCACTCAAGCGGGTATAATAATTGCCGCAACCGCCGAAATTCACCAAATAACATTAGTAACAAGAAATACAAAGGACTTCGAGGGATGCGGTATTGCCATACTTAATCCATTTACTTGAGTTTTGAATATTATCGCAGATTAAACAAGATTATCTGAATCTATCTCATCTCAGTTTTATGATAGAAACAAGCCACTCTATGGTTTAACTTATGTCTTCTCCTGTCCTGGAAAAACCTTCGACTTCTGAGACTTCCTACGTACTTCTGTACAATGTCAGTTGGGAACAGTTAGAACAGCTTGATGTCGCCCTTGCAGGAACAAGCGCACGACTAACTTATTTAGATGGGATTCTCGAAATTATGTCCCCACTTTCTGACGACCATGAGGATCATAAAAAAACTCTGGCGATGTTGCTGGAAGTCTATCTGCGGGCAAAGAATATCCGTTTTTATGGACGAGGAAGTGCAACTATAGGTAAACAGGAAGACAAAACTCGACGAGAACCAGATGAGTCTTATAATTTAGGCACAAAAAAATCTATTCCTGATTTAATTTTGGAAATAACTGTCACGAGTGGCGGAATTAATAAGCTAGAAATTTATCAGCGTTTGCGAGTACCTGAAGTTTGGTTTTGGGAAGATGGTTTGTTGTCAGTTTATTGTTTGCAAGGTGACAGCTATATAAAAGTCTCTAAAAGTACTTTATTGCCTGATTTGGACTTGGATTTATTAGCACAATATGCGAGAATGGCTGACCAATATGATGCTGTGACTGAATATAGTCAGATAATAGCTAAAGTAACCTGAACTAAAGTTATTAGCAATATTTGCTAAAAATAGAATTCCCATAGGTGGGTGCGATGTCTACGACGGGCTACGCCTACGCACATCATAACCTATTTATTTATCTGTTTTAGAAAATTTGTAGGTTGGGTTGAACGGAGTGAAACCCAACAAAACCCGAAAATGTTGGGTTTCGTTCCTCAACCCAACCTACACCGAAGCGATTTTTCAGGCTTAACCCAGCAGCATCACATCATAACCTATTTATTTACCTGTTTTAGTGCTGATGCTGAGGAATACTGACCAGATGCCATCAAAGCTTGTCGTTCTAGAAGCCTTTCATCACCGTTAAAATCTAGGATACGTGCAGTGACTTCTCCAATCTCAGTCTGATGCAGAATCGCAGCCTCATCTAGTCGAAAATGCTCACCCCAAAAGTCTCTGCGTGGGTTAAAAAACCGCACAAGTTCGCCAGTTTGCCAATTAATTGACCCTAAATCCGTCCCTTTTTGCAGGTTACAAAAAATACAGGCATAGCAGAGATTATCTGCTGTTGTAGACCCACCGTGTTTGATGTCGATTATATGGTCAAGTTGAAAGCTTAAGCTGTTTAGTTCTGGATATAAACAATACTCGCATATATGGGCGGCGCGATCGGCAACTAAACGCCGCAGTTCTGCATTAATATATAGACGAGACATTTTGAATACTTACTTAGGGTCAATGTACTGATTAGCTCTTGCTTTTGCCAACCTCATAATATGCTCTAGCGTGAGGAAATGATCTAACTCTCGCTGGTCGCTTCCAGTAAGACCTTCAGTTTTTGCCCGATAAACCAGATCCTCTAAACGGTCTTTCGCTGCATCTGATAGTTTGAAATCGATAACACTTTGGGGGGTGGTTCCAGCAACAATAAACTCTATAATTTCGTCGTAGACTTTGGTGGTATTTACAGATGTAGTCATGAGATTACCTCTTTTTATTTAATCTTACTGATTTACAACGCTACTTTTAATGGCTTTCCTAGTGTCTTCGGCTCTGGTAGAGGTTCACCGTCAGCCAAAGATGATTCAATCAGCATTTCTAAAACTTCTTGAGCATTTTTCAGAGCTTCTTTGTAAGTCTCTCCGTGAGTGCAAGGCTGCATTATATTAGTAAACTCAGGTAGCAAAACCACATAACATTGGTCTTCTTGTGACCATTGAATCACGATTGTATATTTCATATATATTCATAAGCTTCTCGTCGATGAGTAATAGCAAATATACCTGGCGATTAGAAATCGCGGTTACACAAACCAAGTCCGCCTGCGCGGACTCAAAGAATTTGAAACCCACCTCCGTGGGTTTTGTCTGTATAGCCGCGAATTCCATTCGCCAGGGCTTCTATACATCAGACCGAATTGTTCTCCAGTTTTTTACCCGACTTTCAGCAATATCTTTTTTACCCCTTTCAAAAGATTCAATAAATCCAGGGATATCAAACAACTCTTGAGTAGCATCTTCACTCTCTTTATCTGCCAGATACACTAAAAAGTCAGCAATAAGTTGTAGACGTTCCGAAGATAATCCATCTAAATATTGGTTAATTTGCTGACTAACTTTTAATGCAAATCTTATTAATTACATTGCTATAGCTGTCGTGGTTTCTTGGATAGGCTGGACTGCTTTTACAAACAAGCCTTCTCCACCCACACCAAATACTTCCAGTCAAACGTCAACACAAATCACAAATCCAGACTGTCTGTACGTTCCAGAAAGTGCAATTGCTGGCAAGAATTGGCAGGAAATATCCCAATTCAAAGATGAATTAAAGCGTCAAAGCGGGAAAAAGTGTGTTCTTTTTACTGATGGTTAGTTTTCAAAGTTGAAATGTAGGTTGGGTTAAACGAAGCACAACCCAACCAAACAACGTCAATGTTGGATTTATCTCAAATTCGCGGTGTCCAGATCCCCGACTTTTTTGAGAAGTCGGGGATCTACGAAAACCTATTAACTCGCAACTGCGATCGCAATTTTCCCCACTGCACGCTCAGTTTCGCTATAAGCATGAGCCGCCGCTAGTTCTGCTAAGGGATATGTGCGATCAATCACCGTTCTAATTTTACCCGCCTCAATCAACCCTTTGAGATAAACCAAATCTTGAGTGTTAGGTCTTTCAAGGATAAATTTAGCTTTTTGACCAGGAAGAAACGCCGTTAAGACGCTCTCTAAGAAGACTTCGGGGCTAGGTAACGTGGTGATATAAATTCCATTTGGTTTGAGGACTCTTTTAGTTTGTGAGAGCGATCGCTTACCCACTGCATCAAAGATAATATCGTACTGCGCTGCACCCTCAGTAAAATCTTGCCGCGTATAGTCGATGAGGTAATCTGCTCCCAAAGATTTCACCAAATCCAAGTTTTTGGTACTGCTAACTCCTGTTACCTGTGTCCCTAAAGCCTTAGCAATTTGCACCGCAAAAATCCCCACACCGCCCGCAGCACCATTAATCAAAACAGTTTGTCCTGTTTGAATATTTCCCTGATCTCGCAGGGCTTGCAGAGCCGTAAGCGCTGCTAAAGGCACAGTAGCAGCTTCTTCATAAGATAAATTCGTTGGTTTGAGAGCCACCAAGTTTTCTGGAACGGCTGCAAATTCGGCGTAACCTCCTCCAGGGAAGCTAGTACTGCCATAAATAGCATCTCCTGGTTTAAAACGTGTGACACCAGAGCCGACTGCTACGACTTCTCCCGCCACATCAAAACCTAAAATCTTCGGGAATTTGCTGCCGGTAATCAAACTCAACATCCCTTGGCGAATTTTCCAATCAACGGGATTAACGCTACTAGCATGAACTTTCACAAGTAACTGCATTGGCTCAATTTTCGGCTGCTCCACGTCTTCATAGTGCAACACCTCAGCCGACCCATACCGACGGATAACGACTGCTTTCATCGCATTCCTCCTGCTACCCTGTTTGACTTACACAGCTCAGACAGCCTATTTTTCTTGATAAATCCAGTGTAGCGATGTCTACGACGGGCTGTTCGGTGACGCATCGGTGATTTTCTCTTAGTCCACCTCCGTGGACTTTGCTTGTGTAGTCGCGACTTCTAGTCGCCCAATGCTTTTAAAACTTTTCTTCATTTTTCAGTGCTAAATACAACACCTTCATACAGCAGTTCAATCGGACACTCAAATTCAATGCTTGATAAAGTGACGATATCTCCAGTTATGTAGGGATAGTAAAGCCACATCCTACCCTCTCCCCGAGAGTAACGCTCAACAGAGATTTTTTCCGAGTCAATCAAGATATACTCCTGCAAACTGGGGATTGTTAGATAATAGGTGAATTTTTCATCCCGATCTTTAGCACTTGTCCCTGGCGAAAGAACTTCAGCAATCAGTTTGGGATGTTGAATAAATTTGCGGGCATTGAGGTCTTGAGGGTCGCAACTGACAATAACATCAGGATAATAGTAGCGGCTCTGGGGAGTGAGTTGCACTTTCACGTCTGACACATTCGCCCGACAACCTCTAGAACGCACATGAGGGCGTAAGGCACTGTACAAGTTAAGTGCAATGTCGTTATGGGGAATTGTACCGCCTGTCATGGCAAATACTTCACCATTAGCATATTCATAGCGAACGTCTTGCTGAGGTTCCCATTCGAGATATTCCTCAACGGTCATTTCTGGTGGTTGTTGGGGGATAGCTATCATAACTAAGATTTTTATCACGCTTGGTTTGATTGTAGCTAAAGAGTATACGCAACAAAGTCATTTAAACCTCTCTCCAAATCTCTCTCCTTTTATAAGAGAGATTTAGAATTTTCCCCCTTCTCACGTCGGTAAGAGGGTTAGAGGGTTAGGTTTTTTGCCAAGGTTTGTAGTGAGCAATTCAGAAAATTCATTGCGTAGTTTACCGCCGTAGGCATCGCTCAATCATGTTAGATTATAGTTTGTTGTTTCTCTCAAACACAAAATCTGAGACTTTCTTACCCATCTCCTCATTGTGGGAATGAAAAAAAAGAACTTAAAAGTTAAAGTTTTTGAAAAATATGTGCAGCAACACATCTATTTCTACAAGCTTGTATGGCTTACCAGCTAAAACTTATAACCATAATTGAATATCATTGTCAAAGCAAAAATTAAAAAAATATAAATTGCATTTTTACCCTCAGAAAAATGATATGTTAGATACAGAATTGAATTTCGCACGTATCTGGAGTAGTACGACGTAGCCTGCTCCAGTTTTTCACCCTTAAATCCCTTAGCAATTGTCGTTTTGGGCGGGATTTAAGGAGGCTTTGAGTACACATGGGGATATCTCAAAAGCAGGTCATCCTAAGCTGAAGTCCCTACTGGAGTTGAGTTTCAATTGAGTACAAAGAAATCCTGAACCCCTACCCCTAAATACTCGAACCCCAACCTGAAAACACTAGAACCCCTACCCGAAAAAAAGTTTTTCAACTCGTTTAATGCCCTAGCAGTCAGGGTTTTAAGTTTTGAGTACAAACTTAATAAATCCAATAAATTCTATCCTAGATAGACACGCTGCCGACCTTGGGGACGGCTGCTATAAATCTTATATCGCCAATCACTCAACCCTCTGACAAAAACCAGAAGCGAAGAGTGAATGGAGGGATGAGATAGCACTAATGCCTCTGTGAATCGAAGTCGCGGCTGTACGCATCAACTCTACCCAAGACCCAAACGTTGACACACACCAGCCGAACTCAAAGATTTATCACCTGTCCCAATCAGGCGTCTACGCTACCGATACAGGATACACACCTGTGGGCAGCGTGGGTATAAGACGCGGCTTCAATTCTTGAGCGCAGAGAGTAGCAACGACATCTCCCATAGTGGCAGCCAAGTCCACCGACCTTTTGCGAAACTCAATGACATCACCGTCTACACGACTCCTCAACTCCCCTGCTACGGAATCGACAACCCAAGCAAAATCAGGTGGTTGCGGCTGCGACAGCACCAGCAGCGCCACTGTTGAAAGGGATGAAAAGCTCCAAGAACGGATTGCTAAACATCCCTGCTACAGTGAAGACGCCCATCACCACTACGCCCGGATGCACGTTGCAGTTGCTCCAGGCTGTAACATTCAATGCAACTATTGCAACCGGAAATATGACTGCGCTAACGAAAGTCGCCCTGGAGTAGTTAGCGAGTTGCTAACACCAGAAGAAGCAGCACACAAAGCTTTGGTGATTGCAGGTAAGATTCCTCAAATGACAGTTGTGGGAATTGCAGGTCCTGGCGACCCATTGGCAAACCCAGAAAAGACATTCCGCACATTTGAGTTGATTGCAGACAAAGCACCAGATATCAAGCTTTGTTTATCAACCAACGGTTTAATGCTGACCGAATACATCGATCGCATTAAACAATTAAACATAGATCACGTTACAATCACCCTAAATACCATAGACCCAGAAATCGGCGCAGAGATTTATTCTTGGGTTCACTACAAGCGTAAGCGTTACAAAGGCGTTGAAGGAGCTAGGATTCTGCTTGAAAAGCAGATGGAAGGATTGCAAGCCCTCAAAGAAGCAGACATCTTGTGCAAAGTCAACTCGGTGATGATTCCGGGAATTAATGACCAGCACTTGGTTGAAGTGAATAAATTCATTCGTGAGAATGGGGCATTTTTGCACAACATCATGCCGCTGATTTCTGCACCAGAACATGGCACACACTTCGGCTTAAACGGTCAGCGTGGCCCTTCAACTAAAGAACTCAAGGAAGTTCAAGACAATTGCTCCGGTAACATGAAAATGATGCGCCATTGCCGTCAGTGTCGAGCCGATGCAGTTGGATTATTAGGAGAAGACCGCAGCCAGGAATTTAGCAAAGATAAATTCTTGGAAATGACTCCAGAATATGACATGGAGAAACGCCAAGAAGTTCACGAAGGTATTGAGAAGTTTAAAGAAGAACTCAAAGTAGCCAAAGACAAGGCGCAAGCCGGCAAGAAATTCGCCAACAGTCCTAAAGTCCTAGTTGCAGTAGCAACCAAAGGCGGCGGATTGGTTAACCAGCACTTCGGTCATGCGAAAGAATTCCAAATTTACGAAGTAGAAGGCAACGAAGTTCGCTTTGTCAGTCACCGCAAGATTGATCAATATTGCCAAGGTGGATACGGCGAAGAAGCCACATTTGAGCATATTATGGAAGCGATCGCAGATTGCAAAGCAGTTTTAGTCTCCAAGATTGGTAACTGTCCCCAAGAAAAATTGCAAGAAGCTGGTATACAGACTATTGAAGCTTACGACGTAATTGAGAAGGTTGCTTTGGAGTTTTACGAGCAATACGTGAAGGAACTAGGGGCTTAGGACTAGGGAATGGGGCATGGGGAATAGGACAAGAACTATCTGCGATACCCAAAAAGTCCAATCCCCAATCCCCAATTCTCTATTCCCAATTCCCAATTCCCTATTCCCCAAAAAGGAGAATAATCATGGCTTACAAAATACTTACTAGCCAATGTATTTCCTGCAATCTCTGTCTGTCTGTCTGTCCCACTAATGCAGTTAAGGTAGTTGATGGACAGCACTGGATTGACCCTGAACTTTGTACAAACTGCGTTGGTAGCGTTCATACTGTACCTCAGTGTAAAGCTGGTTGTCCCACCTGCAACGGTTGTGTCAATCAGCCGAGCGATTACTGGGAAGGCTGGTTTGCCAATTACAATCGCGTAGTTGGAAAGTTAACAAATAAGCAAGATTACTGGGAAAATTGGTTTAATTGTTATTCCCAGAAATACTCTGAGCAATTGCAAAAGCGTCAACACCAAGTTGTGGGGGCAGAAGGCTAAATAATTCGTAATAGTGCTTTCAGCAGGCTACGCCAACGTAATTCATAATTCGTAATTGAAGACAGTTCCAGATGGTGGATTAGAACCGAAAATTACGAATTGTTAAAGCTTAAGGGCAACGGGTATAAGGTCAAAAGCCTTGGTAGTTATTCCCTATTCCCCATTCCCAAATTCTTGGCTCTTGTGAAATCAAATTGGAAACAATGCAAAAAAACTGCATCTATCTCGATAATAATGCCACCACTAAGGTAGACCCAGAAGTTATAGAGGTAATGCTGCCTTACCTCACAGACTATTACGGTAACCCCTCCAGTATGCATAGCTTTGGTGGGCAAGTCGGTAAAGCAGTGAAAACAGCAAGAGAACAACTTGCAGCCATCCTGGGAGCCGATGAGTCAGAAATTGTCTACACTAGTTGTGGTACTGAGGGAGATAACACCGCGATTCGAGCCGCACTGTTGGCGCAACCAGAAAAGCGACACATCGTCACTACACAAGTTGAACACCCAGCAGTACTAAATGTCTGCAAACAATTAGAAACCCAAGGTTACAGTGTTACCTATCTTTCAGTAAATCATCAAGGGCAGTTGGATCTAGATGAACTAGAAGCCTCCTTGACGGGTAACACCGCCCTGGTGACAATTATGTATGCTAATAACGAAACCGGTACGGTTTTCCCGATTGAGCAAATTGGGTTACGAGTTAAAGAATATGGTGCTCTCTTCCATGTAGATGCGGTGCAAGCAGTGGGAAAAATCCCCTTAAATATGAAGACTAGCACCGTGGATATGTTAACCCTGTCTGGTCACAAGCTGCACGGCCCTAAAGGAATTGGTGCTTTGTATATCCGGCGCGGGGTCAGGTTCCGTCCCTTCCTGATTGGAGGACACCAAGAACGCGGACGTCGGGCGGGAACAGAGAATGTTCCAGGAATTGTTGCCTTGGGCAAAGCGGCGGAACTGGAACTGTTACATTTAGAAGAAGCAACTAAAAGAGAAAGAAGGTTGCGCGATCGCCTAGAACAAACTTTACTTGCTACAATTCCCGATTGTGTCGTTAATGGTGACTCTACGCAGAGATTGCCAAACACCACCAATATTGGCTTCAAGTACATCGAAGGCGAAGCTATCTTACTGTCCTTGAATAAATACGGTATTTGTGCTTCATCCGGTTCTGCTTGTACCTCCGGCTCACTGGAACCTTCCCACGTCCTCCTGGCTATGGGGTTACCCTACACAACTCTGCATGGTTCCATTCGCTTCAGCCTTTGTCGCTACACCACAGAAGCCGAAATCGATCAAGTTATAGCGGTAATGCCTGATATTGTAGAACGTTTGCGCGCCCTCTCACCCTTCAAAAACGATGATGCGGGCTGGCTGCAAGAACAAGAGCAAGCACTGGCGCATCACTAATTAGGGAATAGGGAATAGGGAATAGATAAGTTCAATATTCACTACTTTCCACTCCCTTGTACAGACGCGATTAATCGCGTCTCTACTCAGCACTCGGAACTCAGCACTCAGCACTCGGAACTTAATATGTGGGACTACACAGATAAAGTATTAGAACTATTTTACGATCCCAAGAATCAGGGAGCTATTGAAGAAACGGATGAACTTGGAGTTAAAGTTGCAACTGGGGAGATAGGTAGCATTGCTTGCGGTGATGCTTTGAGATTGCACCTAAAAGTGGAAGTAGAATCTGATAAAATTCTAGATGCTCGCTTTCAAACCTTTGGTTGCACCAGTGCAATCGCTTCTTCAAGTGCATTAACCGAGATGGTTAAGGGTTTAACTTTGGATGAAGCTCTGAAAGTCTCCAACAAAGACATTGCAGACTACCTTGGTGGATTGCCAGAAGCAAAGATGCACTGCTCTGTCATGGGGCAAGAAGCCCTAGAAGCGGCGATTTATAATTATCGCGGCATTCCTCTAGCTACCCATGATGACGACGATGAAGGAGCGCTAATTTGCAGTTGCTTTGGCATCAGCGAGTCTAAAATTCGCCGTGTGGTGTTAGAAAATAACCTCACTGATGCTGAACAGGTAACAAACTACGTCAAAGCTGGTGGCGGATGCGGTTCTTGTCTAGCAAACATCGATGATATTATTAAATCAGTGCAACAGGAATACGCCGCACCTGCGCTCAACAATTATGGCGTAAAGGTTGCCACAGATATTGCTGGATCTAAGCAGCAATCGCAACTATCGCTAACCAACGTGCAAAAAATTGCTCTAATTCAAAAAGTTCTGGATGAAGAAGTCAGACCCGTTCTCATCGCTGACGGGGGAGATGTGGAACTCTATGATGTGGAAGGCGATCGCGTCAAAGTTTTGTTGCAAGGTGCTTGCGGTTCCTGTTCTAGTAGTACAGCAACCCTAAAGATTGCGATCGAAGCCAGATTACAAGATCGTGTCAGCAAGAGCCTTGTAGTCGAAGCAGTTTAGGAATTGCTGTAGGACTTAACGTACTCTACAAATACGCCCTAATATGCATCAGCCAAGAACAGAAAGTAGGATTTGAACTGAATAATTGTCTCCACATCAACGCTTCATACCAATTCGCCAAAAAAAAGCTACAGATTAAAATCTGACGCCTCTTAATTACGAATTACGAATTACGAATTGGTATCTGTCCTACAGCTAACAGCATATAGGCAAAAACATTAAGCGCCTAAAAAGCAAATTTCATCATCCAACTCGCTTCAAAGGAACAGGATATGAGCACATTGTACGACAAACTTGGCGGACAACCAGCTATTGAACAAATAGTAGATGAACTCCACAAACGCATTGCGACAGACAGCCTCCTCAATCCCATTTTTGCTGGTACAGATATGGTCAAGCAACGTAATCATCTAGTTGCTTTCTTATCTCAAATTTTTGAGGGGCCAAAGCAATACGCGGGTCGTCCAATGGACAAAACACACGCCGGAATGAATTTACAGCAACAACACTTCGATGCGATCGCCAAGCACCTAAGTGAATCAATGGCTGTGCGTGGAGAGTCAGCAGAAGACACAACCGCTGCACTAGAGCGCGTCTCAAATTTGAAGGGCGCTATTTTGAACAAATAATTAGGACTTACGCATTGATTGTTGACAAATAACAACGTCAAGTCCTATTTAGTCTTTCCAGCTTTGACACATTATGACGTATTTGTAAATTGCGTAATCTCTTAGTCATTAGTCATTTGACTAATGACTAAGGACAAAAAGAAAAGAAATTTAACGAGTAAATAGATGTACCTAGTTTCAATAATTTTAGCTGTAGAGCGATCGCCCCCAACGGCGACGTTCTACATACCCTCACTGCTGTAGCTCAACAGGTGTGAGAGCCAACAAACGCAAGAAACCCACCAACCAATTGCAGGAAAACACAAACCATGACTGATGAAAAGATTAGACAGATAGCTTTCTACGGTAAGGGCGGTATCGGTAAATCTACCACTTCCCAAAACACCCTAGCAGCTATGGCAGAAATGGGCCAACGCATCCTCATCGTCGGTTGCGACCCCAAAGCTGACTCCACCCGTTTGATGCTGCACAGCAAAGCTCAAACAACCGTTCTTCACCTCGCTGCTGAACGTGGTGCAGTAGAAGATATCGAAATCGAAGAAGTAATGCTGACCGGTTTCCGGGACGTTCGTTGCGTCGAGTCTGGTGGTCCAGAACCCGGTGTAGGTTGCGCCGGTCGTGGTATCATCACCGCCATCAACTTCTTAGAAGAAAACGGTGCTTACCAAGACCTAGACTTCGTATCTTACGACGTATTAGGTGACGTTGTGTGCGGTGGTTTTGCTATGCCTATCCGTGAAGGTAAAGCACAAGAAATCTACATCGTTACATCTGGTGAAATGATGGCGATGTACGCTGCTAACAACATTGCTCGTGGTGTTCTCAAGTATGCTCACACTGGTGGCGTGCGTTTGGGTGGTTTGATTTGTAACAGCCGTAACACAGACCGGGAAATCGAACTGATCGAAACCTTGGCAAAACGGTTGAACACCCAAATGATTCACTTCGTACCTCGTGACAACATCGTTCAACACGCAGAATTGCGCCGGATGACCGTTAACGAGTACGCACCAGAAAGCAACCAAGCTAACGAATATCGGACATTGGCTCAGAAAATTATCGACAACAAGAACCTAGCTATTCCTACACCCATCGAAATGGAAGAACTAGAAGAATTGTTGATTGAATTCGGTATTCTCGAAAGCGAAGAAAATGCTGCAATGCTGGTTGGCAAAACTGCTACCGAAGCTCCTGTAGTCTAAGTCGCTGCTAAGAAATAACGCTTTAGCACAAGGAAAAAGGAAGGTTTCATATCTTCCCTTTTACCCTCTCCCCCCTAACCTTAGAGGGGACTCCTAGTCCCCCTATACCCCGATCCTTACGAGTCACAGAGGCTTAGTATGACACCTCCCGAAAATCAAAACATCATCGAAGAAAGAAAAGAACTAATTAAAGAAGTTCTAGACGCTTACCCCGATAAAGCTAAGAAAAAACGGGAAAAGCACTTAAGTGTATATGAAGAAGGTAAGTCCGATTGCGGCGTTAAGTCTAACATCAAATCTCTTCCTGGTGTAATGACCGCTCGTGGTTGTGCTTACGCCGGTTCTAAAGGTGTGGTTTGGGGTCCTATCAAGGACATGATCCACATCAGCCACGGGCCTGTAGGTTGCGGTTACTGGTCTTGGTCTGGTCGTCGTAACTACTACATCGGCACCACAGGTATTGACACCTTTGGTACCATGCACTTCACCTCCGACTTCCAAGAACGAGATATCGTTTTTGGTGGTGACAAAAAACTCGTCAAGCTAATCCAAGAACTTGATGTACTTTTCCCCCTCAACCGTGGTGTTTCCATTCAATCTGAATGTCCCATCGGTCTAATTGGGGATGACATCGAAGCTGTCGCCAGAAAGACATCGAAAGAAATTGGTAAGCCAGTTGTTCCCGTACGTTGCGAAGGCTTCCGGGGTGTTTCCCAATCCTTGGGGCACCACATTGCTAACGACATGGTTCGTGACTGGGTATTCACCAGATCTGACCAAGCCAAAAAAGACGGCACACTACAGTTTGAAGGCACTCCCTATGACGTAGCTATCATTGGTGACTACAACATCGGTGGAGATGCTTGGGCTAGCCGCATCCTGCTAGAAGAACTCGGCTTGCGCGTAGTCGCTCAGTGGTCAGGTGATGGCACCATCAACGAAATGTTGATGACCCCCAATGTGAAGATGAACCTCATCCACTGCTATCGGTCGATGAACTACATCAGCCGTCACATGGAAGAAGCTTATGGTATACCCTGGTTGGAATACAACTTCTTCGGCCCCACCAAGATTGCTGAATCTTTACGGGAAATTGCTTCTAAATTTGACGAAACAATCCAAGCAAACGCTGAGAAGGTCATCGCCAAGTATCAGCCCACAATGGACTCGATTCTTGAAAAGTATCGTCCACGCTTGGAAGGTAAGACTGTCGCCATCATGGTTGGTGGTCTGCGTCCTCGCCACGTTGTCCCAGCTTTCCAAGACTTGGGCATGAAGATGATTGGTACAGGTTATGAGTTCGCTCATAACGACGACTACAAACGTACCACCAACTACATCGAAAACGGCACCATCGTTTACGACGACGTTACCGCTTACGAATTCGAGGAATTTATCAAAGCGCTGAAGCCTGACCTAGTAGCTTCTGGTGTGAAAGAGAAGTACGTCTTCCAAAAGATGGGTCTTCCTTTCCGTCAAATGCACTCTTGGGATTACTCCGAACCTAGCGATCGCTCCTACAACTCAGGTAATGCAAGGTTTTTTAGCGACGGGAGAAAAAAGAACCTATTTCTAGCCTAAATGCGAGTTTTAGGGTTATCTAGGAACAATCTGTTTTTATGCTTCAGACAATATAACTCTTATTCAGTCTGGTTTTGAGATTTGGCTTGCATTTTGCTCAAAGGAAAACTGTAAAACAAAAGACTATTTTGAATGACAATTTTTTAGATTAAATGGTGCGATCGCATCGAGCTATGGTTTCTCCGCATCAATATTTTGGCCTTCAACTTCCCTGGAATATACAGAAATCATCTCTTGAAGTTGATTTATAACTTCTTGTACTTGTAATTCTTGGGCAATATTTAATGCCTGGTGTAGTTGCTTCAATCCTTCGTCCGATTTATTTTGGGCTAACAGCAGTTGTCCCAGCAATCCTAAAGTAGCAGGTTGGGTATTTTTATGATTGACACTGCACTGAAATTCATACGCTTTTCGAGCAAGTTCAATTGCCTCTTCTAAATTTCCTTGCTGTGCAGCAGAATTAGCTTTTTTATGTAAGCGAACTGCCTGATTGTTATTTATTACAAGAATTATTTCCTGTAATTCCTCAACTCTATCAAGTTGATTTTCTTGAGCCAAAGAAACCGCCCGTTTTAAATCTTTTACTCCATCTTCATAATTGCCCTGATGTGCCTTGATTTGCCCAAGCATTGATAAAACTTCTGAACACCAGTGAACATCCTTTAATATTTCTGAAAGTTCTAAACATTGGTGAGCTAAATTCAGTACTTCTTCAAATTCTTGGCTTTTGCATTTTTCCTGAGCCGAATCAAAAAGGTGTCTTAGTTTTTCGTACTGTACTGCAATGGCAATGTTTTCTATGTCTTCTCTCTCAGGGAGATCATGTTGTTTAGCAATCTCAAGAGCTTGAGATGCTCTTTTAACACCCTCACTAAAATCTCCTTCATGTATCAAAAGGTTTCCCATTGATAGCAAAATACGTGCTTTGATTTCTTCATCGCCAAGTTGTTCAATCATAGATAGGGCTTGCTCAAGTAAATCAAGCGCCGTTCTCGCATTACCTTTTTCTGCTTCGGTTGCTGCTGCTTGATACAACTGTGCAGGCTTTTTTAGTTGAGTATTGTTAATTAGGTTTTTAACTTGTTCGACATCTTTAGTAAAATTTAGTTTTTGATAAATATTTAGAGATTCTGTTAAATTCTCAATTGCTACATCTACTTCACCCAGAAAGGAAAGAACCTCTCCTAAAAGCTTGAGAATAGTAGCTCGAAGAACAACATCAACAACTGAACTGCATTTTTCTAAAGCTTGCCTTAAAGAATCTGCTCCTGCATCATATTTTTTCTGTTTTATTTGAAGCCGTCCCATTTCTCTAAGGGCGAGGGCATGATGTTTTGGATTGTTAAATTGATTGACTACTACTAAAGCTGTATTTAATTTTTCTTCGGCATCATCTAAATTATCTTGATCAATCAGTATTGATGCGATTCGTGGCAAAACATGGGCTTGAGTATCTTTATTCCCAATCTTCAATGCTAACTCGTAAGAATCTTCGAGAAATTTCAAAGCTTCAGTGACATTATCTTGACGCTCATACAAAATCCCTATCTCTTGAAGAGTCATTGCCTCGTGCGGTTGATTGCCATTCTCTCTGTGCAGTTCGAGAGCTTGATTATAAAGCTCTAAAGCAAGTTCACGCTCACCACAATCTGAGCGGAAAGTGGCTAGATTATGTAAAAGCATTGCCTTGAGCCAAGAGTTATCAATTTGGGGTAATAAGTTATTTAAGTGCTCAAAAATCTTTCTTGCCTCTTCTATTTCACCTTGTTTTAGTCTTAGCGATGCAGTATTGCTGAGGAGTGGAATTGTATCCGCAAGGTTTTGGAACTGCGTTTTGCGTGAAACTAAACTTGGTAATAAATTATCCCAAGCATCAGTTTGACCAAGATCAACTTGAAGAGTGGCAATGTTATTTTGTACAGTATAAAGAAAATTTTTATCTCCTGTTTCTTGAGTAAGTTCCAGTACTTCCATATATAACTTGAGTGCTTCTTCAGGTTCACCTAATTCTCTTTTGATATCTGCTATTTGACTAAGAGACTTAGCTTTACCCAGCTTATTGTTATCTTTTTCATCAATCTTAATAACCTGCTGGCATATCTTCAGTGCCTGCTGATAGTTACCCTGCTTAACATATAAATCCCCTAAATCATGAAGGATTGAAGCTTTTTCAGTTTCATATTCATCCGAACAAAATTTTAACGCCTCTTGATAGTTATACAAAGCTTCTTCCACTTCCCCAATATGTTCTTGCGCTTTTGCTAAATAGTAGAGGAGCCTAAAAGAGATAATATGAATTCCTAAGTGGCCAAAAGCTTTATCACGAACAAACTTACATAGTACCGCTACTTCTCTGTACCTTCCTTGACGGTTGAGCCGCATGACTAAAAACCAATTTGCTCTAGTTAACAAGTCTGGATTCAAAGCTGTTGTTGCAAGTCGATACAACTCAAACAACCTATCAGTCGGCATTGATTTCTCAAAAGGATCATTACGCAGAAAGCTTTCTGATAGATTTTCCTCTGCCTCCATGCTATTTATAAGACCTTTGGTAAACCATATTTCGTTTAAATGTTCCGCCGCAGTTTTATATAAATCTATGGAATCTTTAGGAAAATCAAGAAGCGGCTCTATAATTCGTGGAACATAGTACAAAGTTTCTTGTTGAGAATGTATACACTCAAGTAAACCTAATGCAACTGCTCTAGAAATATAACTATTTACATCGAAAGTTTTTGGACAAAGAACTTCTATTGCAGGCTGAGGCACTGGTAACTTATAAACCAAGCAAAACCCAAGCATTCGTTGCAATTTAATTGGTTGTCGATTGAGTAATTCCTCTGCCAGAATACTTTCACGAAACTCTTCGGTGGTTTTCTCTACCTGTTCTAAGATTTGTGTTTTACCAACTTGTTGCACTTGTAAAACTTTGTTTAACCACTCCAATAAACGAGGATTACCTGCCGAAGTTGCCAAAGCTTTGAGTTGTAACTCTCGATCGATTTCAGAGCCAGGTGCAAAAGATACTAAACGGTTACATTTCTTCTGTAGATCAGTACCTGATAAGGCAGCTAACTGCTCTCGATGGAATCGCTGATTTAGCTCTGGAAGTAAAAAATCATACCTGGATGTAATAATAATCCGGTGTGGAAGACGCGATTGAGTTATTGCTTTCAACAAAGATATCAAGACTGCTACAGCTTCAGGCTTTAAGACTGCGCTACCGTCTGTTCTCAATTCTAGGTTTGCTTCAAAGTCATCAAGAACAAAAATTAGTCTCTGCGCTTGCTCATTTAGTCCTTCTCGTAAGAATTTGGTTAATTTTTGCGTGAGTGGCAGATTACTTTGTAAAATTTCCTGTCCCGTTGCTGAAAGACATTGTTCAGCAAGCTGCCTTAGCAGCTTATCCTCATCTAATTGCCGATAGATAAAGATTTCGTCATAGCCTTGTAAACGTTCTAAAAGCCTTGCTGCAACAGTGCTTTTGCCAACTCCACCTAAACCATATAAAATCACACCTAACTTATCTGCTGCCCGTAATGCTCTCAAGCTACGTTGCAGTGTTCTGCGTCTTCCTACAAACTCCTGTGGTGTGGCAACCCGAACAATTCCTTGCGAATCTAGAAACTGTTCATAAATCGGTTCTTCTGGCAACCATACTTGATCGCCTAATGGATCAACCAATGCTTTTGGACACTGACCTCGGATATAAAGCCTAAGTAGATGCCAATCCTCTACCTTGGCCTTTCGCAGGTATTGATAAGTACTGGCAAGTGCCTCCGAAAGTTCATATCCGGCAGCCAGTTTGCTGTAGAGATATGCTGCGGCTTGTGTTGCTACTACATCTGCTATCGGTCGTCCCCATCCTAAAACGGCTCGACAACCTTGCTCAATTAATGATTCAGCTAAAGAAGATACTATACCATCACTCGCCGCTTCACCTGTTCGACAGCCTGATAAAAACACTAGCTGTGGTATGCGAAATCTTAAAGCTGAAGCAATCTCTGATGCGTAAGCAGCATGGAGTTCCCCAGTTTCAGTTTCTGTAATAAAAAACGGTTGCTCATTCTTAATAGATGCATGTCCTGTCAGGTGAAAAACGTCGAATGGTTCACGATAACGTCCCCAAAGTTTGCTTAGTTCTGCAATACAACCACTTTCTTCTACTCGTAAATTCAGAGGAATATCTCTTATTTCTGTCAAAATTTGAGCTTCTTCCTGCTCAAAATCGAGTGGTGGTTCTACATCCTCTGGCGATGTTGCCATGAATAAAATCCGTAAAGGACGTTGCTGGGTATCCTCTGAATCTTGAACAGAACGATCAACCCAACGTATTGGTACAACAACTGGATTAACACGTTCTATTAAAAATTGCTCTCCATTATGCAACGTCTCCCAAGGCAGATGCGCTAATCGTTCACGCACATCTAGCGCTAGAATTAACCCTTCCTTTGTACAATTATTAATTGCTCGACTTAGCCACCTACCAGTTCCATCCAACCAACAAAATAATTGATACCCAATTCCTTTTAAATCAGGCATCAGCATGTAGTAGCTACCTTTTGCTTTCTGAATTAAGTTTTCAATTGACGATACATGAAGCTGTTGTGTTTCATATCTTGCTGGATGTCCCACTGCATAACGCAATTCTACAAAGTGCTCTTCAAGCGGTACTAATTTGATGTAAAGCGTCTGCACATTAACTCTCCAACTCTTCTAACACTGCACAGATATCTTCAATAGTGGCATTCTCTAAAACCACTCGCACATCATCAGCTACAAGTACTACATCAAACTTTTTATTAGATCGTTTATGTTCCTGATACCACTTACGAATTTGCTCGGCGACTGCAACTGTACCTCCTACAACGCCTACAATAGTTCCTATAACTGCCAATGTACCTTCTTTAGTAGGCAGAGAACCTAGTGCTATCTCCCAACTCCCCTGTAAACCAGTGGTTTCAAAAAACTTTTTTGCAGCAATATCCGCCTTGTCACCTTCTAGTGAAAGCTTTACCTCTGCCATATATCAACCGAGTAACTACAATACAAGTATACTATCTCAGCTTTGTAACAACTGCTACCCAAGTCTCATACTCTATCAAAAGCTGACTGTTACTTAGAATTCGCAGTATTTTAGTGATCACAGGTAAGAGAGATGATTTAATTATTTTTAGTGAGTGATCGCCCCAACTCGACAATATTTAAAGATTGTGTGTGAGATGCACAAAAAGTAGACGTTTATAGCGATGTCTACGATGGGCCACGCCTACGCCTCATTGCAGGGGGATGTTAAGCTGTTTTAGACTGAGTAAAGATGCTATGCAGTTTATAATCACCATGAGCTATCAGGATATTATTACAATTGAGCCTGACAAGCGAGGCGGTAAACCTTGCATTCGACGGATGCGAATCACCGTATACGATGTTCTAGGCTGGTTGGCAGCTGGTATGTCTCATGGGGAGATATTAGAAGACTTCCCTGAATTAACAGAAGAAGACATTAGAGCTTGTCTGGAGTTTGCTGCTGACCGTGAACATCGTTTAGTTGCCTCTTTACGAGACACTACGCAAAAGGTAGGTGGTGTTTGAAGCTACTTTTTGATCAAAATTTGAGCCGCAAACTAGTAACTCAATTAGCAGATGTTTTCCCTGATTCGAGTCATGTTCAGTTTCATGACCTAGAAGAGAAAACTGATACTACAATATGGGAATTTGCTAAAACAAATGACTTTTGCATCGTAACTCAAGATGTAGATTTTGCAGAAAGAAGCCGTTTGTATGGTTCTCCCCCTAAAGTTGTATGGCTACGCTGCGGAAATGCACCAACAAGACAAGTTGAATCTCTACTTCGTTCTGGGGTGGAAGTAATTCACAAACTTCTCAATAATCCAAGTCTGCATTGCCTAGAATTGTACTAAAGCTTTCCTTTTGAAGGATTGTATGTGAAATGCACAAAAAGTAGCCCATCGTAGACATCGCCCCAAATCAACAAACAGCTATTGCATATTCATACTAGGTGAAGTTAAGCGATCGCCTGGTAATTGCAGCAATAATTTCCACACTAGCGATCGCTGCTATAAATACCTCATATCATGTCCGGTAGTATAACCATAATAAAATGAGGAAGTATGCATTCTCGAACAAGCATCTACTGTATCAATGCCAAAGCGTATTAGTATAGAGCCACATCTATCGGTAACAGAATTAGAACAACGTTACCGTCAGGCAAAAGATTCTGTGGAAAGAAGTCATTACCAAATTATTTGGTTGTTAGCATCTGGTAGAAGTAGTCAAGAAGTTTCAGAAATCACTGGTTATAGTCGCAGTTGGATTTACGAACTAGTCTGGGGATATAACCGTATGGGTGCGGAGTCACTTGGGGATAAAAGGCATGAACACCGGGGTGCCGAGACACTTTTGAATGATATACAACTTGCACAACTATGGCAGGCATTGCAATCACCTCCTGTTGAAGGTGGACTTTGGAACGGACAAAAAGTTGCAAATTGGATGAGTGAATTACGAGGACATCCAGTAAGTAGACAAAGAGGATGGGAGTATTTAAAAGCAATGAAATTACGTTTAAGAGTACCTCGACCCTCTCATGAGGAAGCAGACTTTGTCGAACAGGAAGAATGGAAAAAAAAACTCGCTACTCAGGTAACTCAAGTTCAAAAAAAGCATCCCAACGCCGACGTAGAAGTTTGGACAATGGATGAACATAGAGTTGGACTTAAACCAATAATTAGAAGGATTTGGGTAGATGAATGGACAGTACCTATAGCAAATGTGAATTGGCGATTCAAATGGTTATGGTTATATGGTTTTGTTCACCCACAATCTGGAGAAACATATTGGTGGATTTTACCTTTCGTCAATACCCAAATATTTAATCAAGTCTTAGCTGATTTTGCTCAACATTTTGGTGTTGGAGAAAATAAACAAATTATATTAACCCTGGATCAAGCAGGATGGCATACAACTGAAAAACTCAATGTGCCGCAGGGTATTCATCTGATTGAAATGCCATCTCATTCTCCAGAACTTCAACCAGCTGAGAGACTTTGGCCCGTGACGAACGAACCTCTTGCCAACCGAACATTTGAGAATCTAGATGAATTGGAGGAAGTCTTATTTCATCGTTGTAAACAATTGCTCCAGCAACAGGAGCTAGTTCGGGGTTTGACTAACTTCCACTGGTGGCCTCAGGTGGGGGCTTAATTATGGGTAAGCTACCGGACATGATATCATTATTGAGAGCCGGATCAAATAGCCCCAAAACCCAAGCTGATCCAGTTTCGCTAATATAACGCTTGACTAATGCGCTACTGTCTAGAAAATAGACTGCCATTTAACGGCGTTCCTCAATGATAGTTTCAGAAACAGGCTTTCCCTCAACACGAATTAGTCGTCGCTCAGTTATTGGCTCGTAAGCAGGATACTTGATCTGCTTCACTAAGCCAGAATCGATTAGGGCTTGGTGAAATGCTGCTTGCTTAACAGTTTCTTCTTTATCAGCAAGATACTTTTGAATTGTCTAATTAAGCTGCTGAAGCTCTCCTATTTCAAGGGTTTCAAGCTGCTTAAGTATTTGGTTCAGGGTTTCTAATGCCATACTTGTTAACTGATGATTTTTATCGCTCAATCATAACATGGAGAATTGGTATTATTCATCAATGAATTTAACTACGCTTATAAACAAACTCCATTTTCAACTTTTCAATTTCAAGCTTCAACTGTTCATTCTCTATCTTCAACTTTACATTCTCCTCTCTAATAACCTCAACTTCATTCCTCTTACTCAAAGCTTGATTAATCGCCAGCTTCCGCATATCTAATGAAAACCAACGCTGATAAGTTTGAGTATGAACTTGCACACTATGCCCCAAGTTATCAGCCGCTGCTTTAATTGGTATTCCCAAAATATGCGCCCGAATTGCCCAAGCGTGACGTAAATCATAGGGTTTAAAATCCAATCCTATTTTGCGAAACCACCAACTAACGCGTTGTGTTAATGCTGTTATTTCTGCATGATTCGTATTATCTTTTTTAGCGATCGCAGTTGCTAACATCTCTAAATATTTAGGATTTCTTAAACCAAAATCTTCAATCCATTGCCTATGTAATGGTAATGCTTGTCTTTCCCCAGTCTTACAATCTTTATGGACTTTCCATGTTAAATCTGCATTCTCTTGACTCAACCACCAATCAATATCAGGATTAATAAAAAGTTCCCGTGGACGTAAACCAAAAACTGCTAACATTCCATACGTCCATCGCCAAAGCTGCCAGCTATCTTGAACATTTTGATTAACTTGATTACCTCTGCTATTAAGGTAATCTTCAAATTTGATAATTCCACCATATATTTCTGCATCTGTAGGTATATTTCGGGAATTATTCTCAGGAATTTTGGAATATTTAGATAAATCAATTTCGATTTTGAATGTCATGCAAAAGGCAGATATCGCTCTTGTTGCATTATATCTAGCCCATTCTTTATCGATTTTTTCAATTGAATTTATCAAATTTTCAACAGTCGCTAAATCTTTGTAATTAGTAAATCGCTTTGTTCGGGAAAAGTAATAAAAAAAAGTATGCTCGCTTTTGGTAGTTCGTTTATGAGTTTTAAAATACTCTTCTTCAAATTCTTCGAGTAATTCTCCTATTGTTTTAAATTCTTTTTTGATTGCCTCATTCCCTAAATATTTATCATTCCATTCAAACGTATGCCGTGCAATTAACTTCCCTAATTCATAAGCTTCTTCTTCAGCAGTCTTGAGTCCATCTAAGTTAGCGGGAATATTCAAACTGAGATTATATTGCTTTCTCCCAGTTCCGTTAGTGTCATTGTCTCCCGGTTTAATTGGTAACGTCGCACGTAACTGCAAACTTCCATTCGATTCCCTAATTGTCACTTTTGCCTTTGCAGACTTCAAACGCAGATTAACTTTCTCTAATTCTAGTAGTACTTTCGTTCTCATGTGTTCTTTTTGCTGCTGTGATTGCAGACTTGAGCCAAGAAAACTGCCATCGGTAGATGAAACTGGCTCTAAGTCTGCAAAAGCTTGTTGATACTTGTCTTTACCCTGATTATGCATTGGTGTGTTTTTAGCCTATATTTAGCCTAAAAATAAATATGTGATCAGCAAACAATGTTTATAGCTAACATTGCTTACTGCAAACATTAGGCTATTTAGAGCTATTAAACCATAAAAAGGATTACTCCGGTCCTTATCACGGTTATGACGGCTTTGCCATCTTCGCTCGCGACATGGACTTGGCACTCAACAGCCCAACCTGGGGATTAATTGGCGCTCCTTGGAATGAAAAAGCTCAGGCTAAGAAGGCTGAAGCTAAGGCTAAGGCTGCCGTTTAGAGAAATGGGAGAGAGATAAGTAAGGATAACCTGGGGCTAAAACCCCAGGGGGGAGTTGGGAATCCAAAATTCAAAATTAAAAAATTAAAAGTTTATTTTGGTTTTTGCATTTTGAATTTTGAATCATATTCCCACTCCTTAGTACAGACGCGATTAATCGCGTCTCTCCCGCCACAAATCCTCATTCCTCAATAAGTAAAGAATTCAGTAAGCTTGGAGATCCACCAAATGCCTCAGAATCCAGAAAAAATTCAAGACCACGTAGAGCTATTCCACCAACCGGAGTACCAAGAGCTTTTTGAAAACAAAAAGCAATTTGAAAACGGTCACGATCCCGAAGAAGTAAAACGGGTTTCAGAGTGGACCAAGGGTTGGGATTATCGTGAAAAGAACTTCGCCCGTGAAGCATTGACCGTTAACCCTGCTAAAGGCTGTCAACCTTTAGGAGCAATCTTTGCTGCTGTTGGTTTTGAAGGCACTCTACCTTTTGTTCAAGGTTCTCAAGGTTGCGTTGCTTACTTCCGCACCCACTTAACCCGCCACTACAAAGAACCATTCTCTGGTGTATCTTCTTCAATGACTGAAGATGCAGCCGTGTTTGGTGGTCTGCAAAACATGATTGATGGCTTGGCGAACTCCTACCAACTCTACAAGCCCAAAATGATTGCCGTCTGCACCACCTGTATGGCAGAAGTAATTGGTGATGACTTGCAGTCTTTCATCAACAACGCCAAGGAAGCTGGTTCAGTTCCTCAAGATTTCCCAGTACCCTACGCTCACACTCCTAGCTTTGTTGGCTCCCACATCACTGGTTACGACAACATGATGAAGGGAATTCTTTCTAACCTGACAGCAGGTCATAAGAAAGAAACCAGCAATGGTAAGATCAACTTCATCCCAGGTTTTGACACCTACGTAGGCAATAACCGCGAAATCAAGCGGATTGCTTCCTTGTTCGGCTTTGACTACACAATTCTAGCTGATAACAGCGACTACCTGGATTCACCTAACACAGGTGAGTTCGATATGTATCCAGGTGGTACAAAGCTAGAAGATGCAGAAGATTCAATTAATGCTAAAGCTACAGTTGCTCTGCAAGCACACTCCACCCTCAAAACCCGCGAGTACATCGAAAAAGAGTGGAAGCAACCAACCTCAGTTATCCGTCCTTGGGGTATTAAGGGTACTGATGAGTTATTGATGAAACTCAGCGAACTGAGTGGTATACCCATTCCCGAAGAATTGGAAATTGAACGCGGTCGGGCAGTTGATGCCATGACTGACTCCCACTCATGGATTCACGGCAAGCGCTTCGCTATCTACGGCGAACCAGATTTAGTATACAGCGTAGTTGGCTTTATGCTAGAAATGGGTGCTGAACCTGTGCATATCTTGGTTAACAACAGCAACGAAGTATTTGAAGCAGAAATGAAAGAACTGCTTGCTTCTAGCCCCTTTGGTAAGAATGCAACTGTTTGGGGTGGTAAAGACCTATGGCACATGCGTTCATTACTGTTCACCGAACCCGTAGACTTCCTTGTCGGTAACACCTACGGTAAGTACCTGTGGCGTGACACCAAGATTCCCCTCGTGAGAATTGGTTATCCGATCATGGATCGTCACCACCTACACCGCTACGCCACCATTGGTTATCAAGGTGTGATCAACTTGCTCAACTGGACTGTAAATACCCTGTTTGAGGAAATCGATCGCAACACCAACATTCCTTCTAAGACAGATATTTCCTACGACTTGATTCGTTAGAAATTGCGTAGAAACACAACGTGTTAATTAAGGGCTGGAAATAATTCGTAATTCGTAATTCGTAATTATGAATTATTTTCCCCTTTTTCTTGATAGCATTTACCCAAGGATTTTATAAATGGAAACCATCAATCACACTCACGAACATACTCACACTCATCCTCATCCTAATTACCATCCACCTAATCATAAAAAACGAGGGTGGTTCAACAATCTTCTGAATCCGTTGCGTGGTTTAGTGGATGAAATTCAGGTTAAAAATAATCGCATCGCTCATCTAATTTGCCAAACAATTCCTTGTTGTTGTCCCTTTGAGCGACAAATTAAATTATTTGGAAAGTGTATTGATATCCCACCACTATGTAAACTCAATCCTTTATATGACGAATTTGTAGGATTGCGTTTCCGCGCTCTATCTTACCTCACCGATGTATGTGGAGAGGATGTCACGAAATACATTTGTTAGTCATTGGTCATTAGTCATTAGTTGTTAGTTATTCAAAGGACAAATGACAAAGGACAAAGAACAAATGACAATTAACAATTCAGCACGAGAAGAGAGATGAAAAGCACCCAAGGCAAAATCAACGAGCTGCTCAGTGAGTCAGGATGCGAGCATAATCAGCATAAACAAACAGAAAAGAAAAACAAGTCTTGCACCCAACAGGCACAACCTGGCGCTGCTCAAGGGGGCTGTGCCTTTGATGGTGCAATGATTGCTCTAGTGCCGATCGCAGATGCTGCTCATTTAGTCCACGGGCCGATCGCTTGTGCTGGTAACTCTTGGGGCAGTCGTGGTAGTCTCTCCTCTGGGCCCCAACTCTACAAGATGGGCTTTACCACTGACTTGGGTGAAAACGATGTCATCTTCGGTGGCGAAAAAAAGCTTTATAAAGCGATTCTGGAAGTTAAAGAGCGCTACCAACCAGCGGCTGTGTTCGTTTACGCTACCTGCGTGACTGCCCTAATTGGCGATGATATTGATGCTGTCTGCAAAGCTGCTGCCGAGAAAATAGGTACTCCTGTGATCCCGGTAATTGCCCCAGGATTCATTGGGAGCAAAAATTTAGGTAACCGCTTTGGTGGTGAAGCTTTGCTGGAATATGTTGTTGGCACAGCAGAACCGGAATATACTACGCCCTATGATATTAATTTAATCGGTGAATACAACATTGCCGGGGAAATGTGGGGAGTAACACCACTGTTAGAAAAACTAGGCATCCGCGTTCTGTCCAAAATTACGGGCGATGCTCGCTACGATGAAATTCGCTACGCCCATCGTGCCAAGCTTAACGTGATGATCTGCTCACGAGCGCTGGTCAATATGGCGAGAAAGATGGAGGAGCGTTACAACATCCCCTACATTGAAGAGTCTTTCTACGGCATCGATGACATGAATCGCTGTCTGCGAAACATTGCTGCTAAATTGGGTGATCCTGATTTGCAAGAGCGGACAGAAAAGCTGATTGCAGAAGAAACTGCGGCTCTAGATTTGGCATTGGCTCCCTATCGCGCTCGACTCAAAGGTAAGCGCGTTGTTTTATATACCGGAGGTGTCAAGAGTTGGTCGATTATCTCCGCTGCTAGAGACTTAGGGATTGAAGTTGTCGCTACCAGTACTAGAAAAAGTACTGAGGAAGATAAGGCCAAAATCAAGAAGTTGATCGGCAACGATGGCATCATGTTAGAAAAGGGCAACGCTCAGGAATTGCTCCAGCTAGTCAAGAACACTGGCGCAGATATGCTGATTGCTGGTGGTCGTAACCAATACACCGCTCTGAAAGCTCGGATTCCTTTCCTCGATATCAACCAAGAACGCCACCATCCTTATGCAGGTTATGTGGGGATGATTGAGATGGCACGGGAACTGTACGAAGCTCTTTACAGCCCCATTTGGGAGCAAATACGTAAGCCCGCTCCTTGGGACGAGGAGGCAGTTTAATGGCGATCGTTAACGTTCCTACCAAATCACTGACAGTTAATCCCCTCAAGCAAAGCCAAGCTTTGGGTGCATCCTTAGCCTTTTTAGGATTAAAGGGGACAATACCCCTATTCCACGGTTCTCAAGGTTGTACTGCTTTCGCCAAAGTTGTTTTGGTGCGACATTTTCGAGAGGCAATTCCTCTAGCCACGACAGCGATGACGGAAGTTACTACAATCTTGGGTGGTGAAGAGAATGTGGAACAGGCAATTCTCACCTTGGTGGAAAAGTCCAACCCAGAAATTATTGGTCTATGCACTACGGGATTGACTGAAACCAGAGGGGATGACATTGAAGGTTTTCTTAAGGAAATCCGCGATCGCCATCCTGAATTGAATGATTTAGCGATCGTTTTTACCCCTACCCCAGATTTTAAAGGTGCGTTGCAGGATGGCTTTGCTGTTGCTGTCGAAAGCATAGTTAAGGAAATTCCTCAACCAGGTGGAATCAGAACTGAACAAGTGACGGTTTTGGCGGGTTCTGCCTTCACACCAGGGGATGTACAGGAAGTCAAAGAGATGGTGACTGCCTTTGGACTGGTGCCCATTTTTGTACCTGACCTTGGCGCTTCCCTAGATGGACACTTAGAAGATAGTTACAGCGCTGTTACAGTCAGCGGCACTACGTTAAAACAGCTACGAGAAGTAGGTAGTTCTGCTTTCACCTTGGCATTGGGTGAGAGTATGCGGGGTGCTGCAAAGATTCTGGAAGAGCGGTTTGGCACACCTTACGAGGTGTTTGGCAAACTGACTGGATTAGAACCTGTGGACGAATTCCTGCAAGCATTGGCAATTCTTAGTGGTAATAGCGTCCCGGAAAAATATCGCCGCCAACGCCGTCAGTTGCAAGATGCCATGCTGGACACTCACTTTTACTTTGGTGCTAAACGAGTTTCCCTCGCACTGGAACCAGACTTGCTGTGGTCAATAGTGTGTTTCCTGCAATCGATGGGAAGTCAAATTCATGCTGCGGTGACAACAACGCGATCGCCACTGTTAGAAAAACTCCCGGTTAAAAGCGTCACCATCGGTGATTTGGAAGATTTTGAGAGTTTGGCAGGCGGGTCTGATTTGGTGATTGGTAACTCGAATTTGGGTGCGATCGCTAAACGTCTCTCGATTCCTCTCTATCGTCTGGGCTTGCCCATTTATGACCGCTTAGGTAATGGTCAATTTACCAAAGTTGGTTACCCTGGCACAATGGAGCTTTTATTTGGCATTGGCAACCTATTTTTAGAGGCAGAAGAAGCGAGAGTTAAGCAGTTTCAAGAGTTAGGAATTGTGGGCGCAGAGTTTTGAATATTAATTCAAAATTCAAAACTTTAGAGAGGAGAATTACGATGAAAATTGCCTTCACGACAAGTGACCGAGTTCATATTAATGCTCACTTCGGATGGGCAAGAATGATTGATGTTTACGAGATTTCTGATGAGGGATATCACTTCGTAGAAACCCTCAATTTTGAAGGTGACCTCAAAGAAGATGGTAATGAAGACAAAATCACCCCAAAACTTGACGCAATCGTTGACTGTACGATTGTCTATGTAACAGCAATTGGTGGAAGTGCAGCTGCTCGTTTAATCAAGAAAGGTGTCACCCCAGTTAAGGCGCGATCGGAAGAGGAAGAAATTAGTGAAGTCCTAAATAAGCTAGTGAAAACCCTCAAAGGCAACCCTCCTCCTTGGTTGCGTAAAGCTTTACAGCAAAAACCCTCAAATTTTGCAGATGAAGTTGAAGATGAAGCAACAGTATGACCACAAATAATAGTGTTAATGGAACTGCTACAACTGAAGTCTTGAACTCGCCTTTTCTGAAGGTATTAATCAAACAAATCCGGGGTCAAGACAGTTATGGAGTTTACCGTAATTGGTCAGATGAGTTAATTCTCAAACCTTTTGTTGTCACTAAACAAAAGAAACGTGAAATATCTGTTGAGGGCGAAGTTGATCCCATAACTCAAGCTCGGATTATGGCCTTTTTTCGAGCTGTAGCCGCCAATATGGAACAGGAAACAGGTCTGATATCCCAAGTTGTGGTTGATTTGAGCCATGAAGGATTTGGTTGGGCGCTAGTCTTTTCTGGGCGTCTTCTGCTAGCTGTAAAAACTTTGCGAGATGCTCATCGCTTTGGCTTTGACTCGCTAGAAAAACTAGCAGAAGAGGGAGAAAATTTTGTCCAAAAAGGGATTAATTTGGCAAAGTGTTTCCCGGAAGTTGGCAAACTTTAATTTCTTTGTGTCTTAGTGTCTTTGTGGTAAAAAAATATTTCTTGAACCACAAAGGCACAAAGACACGAAGGTAAATAACTCAGCACTCTTTTAACAAGGAGAAGTTGATGGTGCAGGCAAGAGAAATAAGTATTGAGGAATTAAAAGGTCAGATTAGACGCCTCAACAGCAAAGCAGGTCAAATGAAAATGGATCTGCATGATTTAGCAGAAGGGCTGCCAACAGATTACCAGCAACTTATGGATGTTGCAGCTGCGACTTATGAAATCTATAGACAGTTAGATGAACTTAAGCAACAGCTGAAAAAATTGGAGAGTGTTAAATGACTGGAACTATTGATGAATTCAGACAACTCGTAGATACAGAGGAATTCCTGAAGTTTTTTAACCTGCCCTACGACCAAAAGTTTGTAAACGTAAATCGTCTACATATTTTGAAAAAGTTCTCTCAATATATCAAGGAAATTGATGATAATTCTCCGGAATTGAGTCAAGAAGAGAGACTAAATCAATATTCTTTAGCTTTGCAAAAAGCTTATCAAGTATTTCTCGAATCAACACCCCACGAACAAAAGCTGTTCAAAGTGTTTAACGACAAGCAGAAAAATGTAGTCACACTGACAGAAATCACTTCTGATTAGGAGGTAAAAATTGGTAAACCTGACGCCTACCGAATTAGAACGCTATCGTCGCCAAATGATGCTCCCGAATTTTGGCGAAGTAGCACAGAAGCGCCTGAAGTCAGCGACGGTTCTGGTTACAGGTGTGGGTGGATTAGGCGGTACGGCGGCGCTTTACCTAGCAGTAGCGGGTGTCGGGCGGCTAATCCTAGTCCGGGGTGGTGACTTGCGGATGGATGATATGAATCGTCAGATTCTGATGACGGATGATTGGGTAGGTAAGCCAAGGGTATTTAAAGCTAAAGAAACTCTGGATGCTATTAATCCTGATGTCTTGGTGGAAACTGTTCATGATTACATCACCCCGGAAAATGTAGACTCGTTGGTGCAATCCGCTGATATGGCTATCGACTGCGCCCACAATTTTACAGAGCGCAATTTGTTGAATGAAGCTTGTGTGCGCTGGCGTAAGCCAATGGTAGAAGCCGCAATGGATGGGATGGAAGCATACCTAACTACAATCATTCCTGGTGTGACTCCTTGTTTATCCTGTCTGTTTCCAGAGAAACCTGATTGGGATCGGCGCGGCTTTTCAGTTCTAGGTGCTGTTTCTGGGACACTGGCTTGTCTAACGGCGTTGGAGGCTATTAAGCTAATCACCGGGTTTAGTCAACCTCTATTGTCGCAATTGCTGACAATTGACTTGAGTCGGATGGAATTTGCCAAGCGCCGTTCTTACCGCGATCGCTCTTGTCCAGTATGCGGTAACAGCGCACCTTGGAGACAAGCGCAATCCAATTCGATGGAACCCACTAGTGTTGCACAAAATAGTTAATTTCGTCATTGGTCATTGGTCATTAGTAATTAATTAATTTTTACAACCAACAAATGACAAAGGACAACCCACACCTGAAATTCAAACAACCAATCGCTACAACTCAGGAGATTTGATGACCGTTACTTTGTCAGAAAAAGCAGAATTTCATCTACGAGCATTCTTGCGAGGTTCGGCTCCCGACGCCAATGGCGCAACTAAAGGTGTCCGCATCTCTGTAAAAGATGGTGGTTGCAATGGTTATGAGTATGCGATGGATATCACCAGCAAGCCACAACCAGATGATTTGGTACTCCAGCAAGGCAAGGTATTGGTTTATGTTGATGCCAAAAGTGCGCCTTTATTAGAAGGAGTTGTGGTTGACTTTGTTGAGGGGGTAATGGAAAGCGGCTTTAAGTTCGTTAACCCCAATGCAACTGATACTTGCGGTTGTGGAAAGTCCTTCAAATCTGGTGACTGTACGCCTACTGGAGTACCCTGTACCTAACATTATTTGGAACTTGAGAAAACAGTAGTGTCGAGGTTTTCCTGGGTTCTGTTAACACCAAATCTGACCGTGGCGGCTTTTCGTAAATGCCCAAAGGGAACTTCTCGTTCGCGGTAGCGTTGCAAAGCAAAAAGTAGGATAGGGCGGCTCAAAAGCTTCGAGAATTAAACCTAATTGTATCACTTAGAGGAGAATCTGAAAATGGCTACCTACCAAGTTAGATTGATCAACAAAAAGCAAGACCTCGACACCACAATTGAAGTTGACGAAGAGACTACCATCTTAGAGGCAGCCGAAGAAAGCGGTATTGAGTTACCATTCTCTTGTCATGCAGGTTCTTGCTCTAGTTGTGTTGGCAAGGTTGTTGAAGGTGAAATAGATCAATCCGATCAAATTTTCTTGGATGATGAGCAGGTTTCTAAAGGATTCGCGCTACTTTGCGTCACATATCCTCGTTCTGATTGCACGATTCGCACCCATCAAGAACCTTACCTCGTTTAAAGTATTGTGTTGATCTGCTATTCTGAGTAACTTTTGAAATCTTAGCTTAAACAAGGATAAAGGATGAAAAACATTCTTTATCCTTTATCCTTTATGTTTAATAGCTTAAATGTTTACCCCCTTTAGTGTGACTGGCTGCTCATTAGAATTGTTGAAAGTAGGAGAGCGAGGAATTGTCACTTTCTGTAGAAGTCAGGATAAAATCATATTGGAAAAACTGATATCGATGGGGGTTATACCAGGAACTACTATCACTTTAGAACAGTATTTGCCCTTTTTTATTATCAAAGTGGGAAACACAAATTTGGTAATAGCTCAGGAAAGTGTTCGCGCTATTTATGTCCGCATTATTGATAGTTGATAATAAACTATAGCTATATAAATACTGTGTGATCTGTGAAAACTAACGTTCGTGCGCGAAGCGCATACCGCCAAGAGCGCCTTTCCTTCGGAACACTACGCGAACGCGTTGGCGCAGCTTCTCGTAGAGAAGAGAAGAAAAAAAGAGAAGTTTTCACATATAATTTAGGACTGCTATATGGCTATACATATTAATACCCTCACCTCTTCCTCGAAGACTCTAATAGGTGAGGGCACTAGTCTATAAATATAAACGCAATTTAGTACAAAAGACAAAGCGACTTACTAGGGAAAGCAAGTCGCCTATTTTTCAATCAACAGCAACTATCACATCTGATGCTTTAATAACAGCGTAAGCCTCCTTACCCTCTGAAAGCCCCAGCTTTTCCGCTGATGATTTCGTGATTATTGATACTAGTTCCACTCCTGGCGCTAGTTCTAAAGTCACTTCAGTATTAACTGAACCATGTACAACTTGTTTTACAGTACCCTTAAGAGAATTACGAGCGCTAATTTCCATTTTCCGTTTGTGTTTTTAGTTACTTTTACTTAAATAAGTTAACAAACTATAGTTTAAAAAATAAAATTCTTTGGCATTTCTTAATAACTAGGAGGGAAATATAGCAAATATCAACATAATATTTTTATTCCATTAAATCAGGTTTGAGTGTTTTTAGACGTTAATAGTCAATTGTGTAGGTTTAGCCTACTGTAGATATCATCTGTAGTTTGCAAAGGGAAGAGAATAACCACTTTTTATAAATCTGGTATTAGTGATTTTTTATTAATACTTAACAAGAAAAGCAGAGGGCAGAGGGCAGCTATGCTGAAGGGATCTATCCCTTCACGAAAAAGCCTGAACCGTCTGGGCAACCTGAGGGAGCAAGAGTTTAAGTCACCCACCAAAATATGCAGATTTGGTAGCCTGCAATTGGTGTGGGCCCGTTCGCGTAGCGTCTCCAAGAGTTGCCCACACCATTTTGCTACCTTCTTCACCATTTCTGTTTGAGTGGTTTATCGACACACTACCTTTGATTTCGCCACTCTTGAGATGTACGGAGTTTTTTCAGAAATCAAATATAGCAATCCTATTTGAGTTGTGAAAACTATCGAACTGCCAAGCCGCCAAGAGCGCCAAGAAAAGAAACAGAGAATTTCATAAATCATTTAGGACTGCTATAGGATTCCTATAGATTCTCAATAAACACAGCTATTTCGCTGCAATCGCACTATTAAATAGGTGATTTATACCCCTAATTTTTAGCACCTTACAAAATCCTACTGCTCCTGAATACAGGTGGCGTTGATTCATAATTTTGAACTTTCTAATTACGGATTACTAATTGGTTGCACTGAATCTTCGCCAACTGTTCGACAAGAGTATCTACCGTTAAGCGGATTTGCTCTACTGTGTGAGTACAACTGATGAAAAAGCGCAGACGGGCTGCATTATCTTGAACCCCTGGATAGATGATGGGTTTTACATTAATGCCACACTGGAAGAGCGCTTGGGAGAGTTGCATGCACTGCAAGGAATTGCCTACAATGATTGGCACAATAGGAGTGTTCTGACTCATGCCTGTATTTAGTCCTTGCTTGCGAGAAAGTTCTAGGAAAAGCTTTGACCGCTCAAAAAGACGTCCAACTCGTTCTGGTTCTGCCTTGAGCACCCGGATAGCTGCTAGCGCTGCTGCTGCATTTGGTGGCGACATACCAACGCTATAGACAAAGCCTGGTGCAGTGTGTCTAAGATATTCGACCAAAGCTTTGCAACCCGCGATATAGCCGCCGCAGCTGGCAAACGACTTGCTCAACGTACCCATCCATAGATCCACCTCAGTCGGATCAACGCTGAAATACTCCCCGATACCGCGACCGTGCTTTCCAAGCACTCCTATGGAGTGAGCTTCGTCCACCATTAAAAATACCTTATGGCGCTTTTTGATCTCGATAAATTTCGACAGGTCGGGAATGTCGCCGTCCATACTGTAGACGCCTTCGATAATCACAAGCACACGTTTGTAACGATGACGCTGGATACTGAGTATCTTGTCAAGCTTTTGCCAGTCATTGTGGCGGAATGAACGTTGCTTTGCTCCAGATAACTTACAACCTTCTAGAACACTGTTGTGAATGAGTTCGTCATGCAGGATGAGGTCATCTTGCCCAAGTAAATGACCAATTGTGGTAACATTTGTTGCATGACCTCCTACATAGACAATGCAGTCTTCAGTTCCAATCAAGTCTGCAAGCTCTTTTTCTAATTCCCGATGCAAAGGTCTTTCCCCTGATGCCACCCGGCTTGCCGATACAGATGTACCATAGCGGTCAATAGCTTCCTTAGCAGCTTTAGTCACTGCTGGTTCGCTGGACATACCTAAATAATCGTAGCTAGAGTAATTGATGAATTCTTGACCAGCAATGATGGTTGTGTCTTTGTTCAACCCTTCATGGACTGTGAAATATGGATTACCACCAGCTTCCAAGTTCTCAAGTAGCTGTTGCAGTTCTAGGTACTTTGTACCCAAAGTGAAGCAGTAATACTCAGGTAGAATCTCCCTAGCATCCCTTGATAAGTTGCTTGGTAGCTCCGGTAATACTTCAGGACGGATGCTTTGGGAATGATGATTAGTGATACGACTCATCAATAACTCCTCTAAGTCAATTGTCTGATTGATATGAAAGTCTATTTTGTGCAGTTGCGCCGTCTCAAGGGTATCTCCTGATTCCCACATTGCAGCTGAGTAGGTCATATGACTATCTAGCTAGATATGATAGAAATCATTGCTGACATCATAATGATCTGAATTGCCTCAAGGAACGCACCAGGATGTGTTTGCAATGCATTCACAGATCTTAATTCCTTTGTTTTATGTTAGGTAAAACCAACTAACCAAAAGGAGATTTTCAGATTACTTTGAATTCCTCAGCTAAATGTGATGCCAGAGTCTCAATGGTAGGGTAATCATACAGTATGGTAGGAGCAAGATCATAACCAAGCCAATCCTCTAGGTCACCAGTCAGACCTATTGCCGTCGCGGAATCCAGACCATAGCGCTTGAAGGGAATCGTGACATCCACTTCATTTGGATCGATTTCCAGCAGTTCGACCAGATAGGAAATTAACCAGGCTTGAATCTCTACCGCTGTCAGAGACTCCTTGGGTGTACTCTTGATATTGACGTTGTTATTTCCCAAAACAGTAAACATTTGGTCAACTTTAGAATTCTCGATTTTCATTCTTTATCCCTCCATTGCTTTAACTAATACGAGTGCCTTCTTGTATATGACTACTGAAAGTGAAGCTAAACGGTTTTTTTAGCTTCTATCATGCCTGGTGTAGGAATCTTGACATCCCAAGCTAAACCAAACATCTCAAGAACTCGAATTATCCAGTAACCCAGGTCAATTTGCCACCAATCAATACCAAAAACTGCCGAGTTTGTGAAAGCATGGTGATTGTTATGCCATGATTCCCCTAAGGTGGGGATGGCTATCCAGATATTGTTCGTACTTTTGTCTTGAGTATCAAAAGTACGGTGACCATAGAGGTGGTTGATCGAATTGATGAAAAATGTAGCTTGACCTACTAGAAAGACTCGGACAAGTCCACCCCACAAGAATCCTGAAAGTACACCCTGCCAACTCCAGGTCAGCAATCCTCCTAAGACCGCAGGTATGACAAGACCCAAGATTATCCATTGAAAGTACAATCGGTTAATATTAGAAATGACTGGGTCTCGAAGCAAATCTTTTGCATATAAGACAGGATTCGTGAATTCGTGTTTAAATATCCAGCCGATTTGAGCATGCCATAGCCCCTGCAAATGCCCACTTAAACCATCCCCATGCAGACGAGGCGAATGGGGGTCTCCTAGACTATCACTGTATTGATGGTGGCGTCGATGGTTGCTAACCCAGTAAAGAAGGGAGCCTTGAGCAGCCATAGATCCAAGGATAGCGAGGATGACTCTGATTGCAGGATGAGCACGGAAGGAGCTGTGGGCAAATTGCCGATGAAAACCTACAGTAATCCCAGTATACGTCAGAGCATACATGCCAACCAACAATCCTACCTCCAAAAAGCCAATACCTGACAGCCTCACTTGAGCGATCGCAGCTACCAAACCTAGGAAAGGTATTAAGATAATAGACCACCCATGAAGCAGCCCCACAGTTTTCAGGCGTTCACTCTCAACTTTTATTTTTGAGTTCAAGCTAGAATTTGTAACAGGCTGAACTTCGGTTGTGCTATCCGAATTTATCGACATTGCTTTATCCTTTGAAAGACGGGTTTTCAGTTTTATCGCTATTTGCTAGTTTGTATTTTTTGTCTTATGTCTTCGATCTCAGTCTTCAGATGCAAGAACTTAGCTTTGCATTCAGGATTCTCACTCCAATCCTCTAAAACGTTCAAACTTCCAGTTAGAAACTCAGATCGGCAAGCATAACGTTGAATTTTACCACTTGAAGTCTTGGGGATACTTCCGGTCTTAATTAGTACCGTGGCATATACTTGTAGATCATGCTGTATCGCCACAGCCTGACGAATATTCCCTACCACTTGATTCACATCCAACTTCCGCAGGTAACTCCGCTCTACTTCCTGAACAACTATCAATCTTTCTGAACCATTGATATCAACTGAAAACGTTGCTCCACAAAAAGGACGCAAAGCCGGATGACTATTCTCTACCGTTCGTTCAATGTCTTGGGGATAATGGTTTTGTCCCCGAATAATAATCATGTCTTTGATACGCCCGGTGACGAACAACTCACCATCGCGCCAAAATCCCAAGTCACCCGTGCGTAAAAACGGTCCCTCTCCTGTATCTGCCACATAGGCATGGAAAGTCTGTTTTGTTTCCTCTAGTCGATTCCAATAGCCACCAGCTACACTCGAGCCTGACACCCAAATCTCTCCCACTTTGTCAGCAAGACACAAAGTTAAGGATTCGGGGTCAACTATCGTGATTTTCTGGTCTGATAAGGTATGACCGCAGCCTACGATTGTCTGGGAGTCCTCCTCGCCCTGTGCTGCTACAATTCGGTTTTGCTCAGGAGCTGCTTTCGCAACCTGGCGAACAACGGGTGAAGCTTTTTTGAAACCCCCAGAAACAATCAAGGTCGTTTCAGCCATCCCGTAGCAGGGGTAAAATGCCTCCTTTCGGAAGCCACAATCAGCGAAAGTGCGGGTAAATTGCTCGATTGTCTGGGTACGGATAGGTTCAGCTCCGGTGAAAGCCACCTCCCATTTGCTCAAGTCAAGATTTGCAAGCTGTTCAGGCTTAATCTTTTGCACACACAAGTCATAAGCAAAATTGGGTCCGCCGCTGGTTGTCGCTTTGTAACGGGAAATTGCTTGTAGCCAACGCAAAGGTTTTTGGAGAAAGTTTACTGGCGACATAAGTGTCACTGGAAACCCACCGTAGAGGGGTTGTATAATTCCACCAATCAATCCCATATCGTGGTATGGTGGCAACCAAATTACACCTCGGCTACTGGGCGTATGCTCGAAACATTTGTAGATCAAGTCCGAATTGTGCAGCAGATTCCCATGACTGATCATTACTCCTTTTGGTGTTCCTGTTGAACCAGACGTATACTGGAGAAAAGCTAGAGTGTCGCTGCTCAGTGTCGTTTTGTGCCATTCCGACTCTAGGTCAGTGATTATGTTATCCGTTGTTAGCCATTGCATAGCAGCTAGTTCTGGATTTTCAGCAAATCGATGTTCTATGTCAGCCAAAAGTAATGTAGTTGTCAGGCACAGCATTCCTTGGGCATCTGCAACAATCGCCCGAAGCCTAGACACATTCTGATTACGCCGGGGTGGATAAGCAGGAACAGCTACAACTCCAGCATATAAGCACCCGAAAAAGGCAGCAATGTATTCTATACCTGGATCGTAGAGTAGTAGTGCCCGCTCACCCTTAGCATTTAAGCTTTGCAGATATGCGGCGATCGCCCTAGCTCGCTGCTCTAACTCTTGATAACTTATACTTATTTCTTCAGCTTCCCCATCTACAAGAAAAGTATAAGCAGTTTGGTTGGGTTGACACGTAGCTCTATGGCAGAGTAAGTCAACTAACGTCGAAAAATCAAGTAGAGTATCAGATACATAATTTGTCATGCCATTCTCCGTTAATAGGATTTGTGTATAGGACTAATATTTTATTTTTGAAAAAACCTCGTACATCTGGAGAGAAATAAAATCAAAGGTAGTGTTTCGGATAAACCACTTCTTCCATCCACTTTAAATAAGTGAAGGAAGGAATCAAAGCACAAAAATGCCGAACCTAGCTTTTTGCTTGTAACCAAATATCCTCCATAGGATTTTGTGACGGGCAATTAGGATCAAAGCTTTTTCAAAAATCAAATCGGATTGCTATATAAGCATAGACAGGAGCAATGCGATTTGTTAGATCGGGTTTTAATTCTCAGTTACATAGCTAGATTCTTAATAAACACAGCTATTTCGCTGCGATCGCACTATTAAATAGGTGATTTATACCCCTAATTTTTAGCACCTCTATTAGCATTTTTTTTTGAAAAGCCTCTTTCGTTAATACAGTTGTTTGTTTGATAAAACAATATTTGCAGAGATTCATTTTTTTCTATAGTACCCTTGAGGGTACTTTTATTAAATTTTCCACAAGCTTACAGATTTGGGTCGTATTCACCCTGCCAAAACCTATCCCCAAGCCTCGTAAATTGCGCTTTGCTCCTAATTGTCCCACTCAAAACCCCATCGAGGATATTTTGTTGCAAGGGAAAACGTGGGTGCGACGTTTTTGTGCTTTGATTCCTTCCTTCACTCATTTAAAGTGGATGGAAGAAGTGGTTTATCCAAAACACTGCCTTTGATTTTATACCTCTCCAGATGTACGGAATTTTTTCAAAAATAAAATCATAGTCCTATATATATGGCTTGACTTCATCAAATAAATCCCTTGGTTCATACCGCTCACGCAGCAAAAATCTGTTGACACTATCATGAGATAAATCTTCTATGATGTCTGCCAAACGTGTGCAGCCTGGATACTTTGATTCTGCCAGTAAAAACAGAGTAGAAGTGTTGAGATCACACTTTGCTGTGGATGGCTCTTTTGTCGCTCTGATAGTCTGAACCCGCTTATAGAGACCGCAGTAATTATCCGCCTTTTAAAGCCCCTAGTGATTAGTGATCGCCTGTTTTTTTCCTTTTCTCCCTCACAACATTGTTTATCTATTTTGTCAATGCGTAAGTTCTGAAAGTGTGGAAATATAAGATTTCACAAATGATTTCCAGTTTTTACAACTAAATAATTGCTGAAACCCTACTTGCCCTCCATTCCAAAATATCTAATACTACAGGGTGCGGAATGTGGGTTAAAACAAGAAATAACGCTGTGTCATGGGTAAATAAGAAGCAGGTTCACAAGTTAATAATTCCCCATCGGCTCTGACTTCGTAGGTTTCTGGATTAACTTCAATGTGTGGAGTTGCATCGTTGTGTTTTAAATCTTTTTTTCTCACATTACGGGTGTTGAAAACAGCTTCTGTTCGAGTGGTTAAGCCAAGCTGTTCAGGTATACCCTTATTCAAAGCTTCTTGAGAAACGAAGGTAATTGAAGTAGCTCCAATCGCCCCACCAAAAGCACCAAACATTGGACGCATATAAACGGGTTCAGGAGTAGGAATACTGGCGTTAGGGTCGCCCATTTGCGCCCAAACGATCATTCCTCCTTTAATGACAAGCTCTGGTTTGACGCCAAAAAAAGCAGGTTTCCAAAGACACAAATCAGCTAATTTTCCTTCTTCAATAGAACCGACACAATGGGCAATTCCATGAGCAAGCGCTGGGTTTATAGTGTATTTAGCAATGTAGCGTTTGGCTCTAAAGTTATCATGGTTTTCCCCAGCAACAGAAAGAATTCCCCTCTGAACCTTCATTTTATGAGCAGTTTGCCAAGTACGCAGAATGACTTCTCCTATCCTTCCCATTGCTTGGGAATCAGAAGACATGATGCTAATTACGCCTAGATCGTGCAAAATATCCTCAGCCGCGATCGTTTGTGGACGAATTCTGGAATCGGCAAATTTGACATCTTCTTCAATATTGGGATTGAGATGATGACACACCATCAACATATCTTTATGTTCGGCTAGGGTATTGATGGTGTAGGGACGGGTGGGATTTGTAGATGCAGGCAAAACATAGTCATATTGGCAGACTTTCAAAATATCAGGCGCATGACCACCACCTGCTCCTTCGGTGTGGAAAGTGTGAATAACACGCTCCTCAAAAGCCTCAATTGTCTTTTCCACAAATCCCGCTTCGTTTAGCGTATCAGTGTGAATGGCAACCTGTACGTCATATTCGTCAGCAACGCTAAGACACGTACGAATAGCCGCCGGGGTAGTTCCCCAGTCTTCATGCAGCTTTAAACCCATGACTCCAGCAGCGACTTGTTGCACTAAACCATCGCGGACACTGGTATTACCTTTGCCCAAGAAACCGATGTTTATGGGAAAAGCATCAGCCGCTTGTAACATGCGATGAATATGCCAAGGGCCAGGGGTGCAAGTGGTGGCGGCCGTTCCAGCCGCTGGGCCTGTACCACCGCCAATCATGGTTGTAGTTCCAGAGGCGATCGCAGTTTCAATTTGCTGAGGACAAATAAAGTGAATATGGGTGTCAATGGCTCCCGCTGTGACAATTCTGCCTTCTCCAGCTATAACCTCGGTGCCTGGCCCAATGATAATATCGATGTTGTCTTGAATATTGGGATTACCTGCTTTCCCAATTTTGAAAATCTTTCCGCCTTTAATGCCGATATCGGCTTTCACAATGCCCCACCAATCGAGAATTAAGGCGTTGGTGATTACTGTATCTACGGCGGTGGTTTTTACGCTTTTATCGCCGATGCCATATTCATCATTAATAATAGGAGATTGTCCCATACCATCTCGGATGACTTTACCCCCACCGAACTTAACTTCTTCGCCGTAGATGGTGCGGTCTTCTTCTACTTCAATAAACAATTCCGTATCAGCAAGGCGGACGCGATCGCCTACAGTCGGGCCGAACATAGCGGCATAGTCGCGTCGTGTCATTCGATAGCTCATGTTTTTCCTTTTAATTAAGGGAATGGGGAATGGGGAATTGGGAATGGGGAATTGGGAATGGGGAATTGGGAATGGGGAATTGGGGATTGGGATTTATTGTTTTAACTTTCTAATTAGAGCAGTAATCATTCTTCCTGTCTCTTGAGTTAATTGAATAATCGGTTCAATATCTTCTTGATTACATAATTTAACTCTTACTGACAGAAGTAGATGAGTTTCTAATTCATTAATTGACCCTTGATAAATATTTAAGAATCTATTGTATTCAGCCGTGGATATTCGCCTATAGCCTTCTGCTATGTTCGCTGGTATCGATACAGATGCCCTTCTTATTTGTTGTATTATTCCATATAATTATTCTCGTGGAAAACTTTTGGTTAGATAATAACATTTTTCAGATATATTCATCCCTTACTGCCAAATTCTTAAATGTTTATAGTCTTTAATGTCTGACATTTCTAAATCTCATCTCTTTTATCCCTATTGATTATTCCCAATTCCCAATTCCCAATTCCCAATTCCCAATTCCCTATTCCCCATTCCCCATTCCCTAACTTGCAAATAACCTGTGAGTCAATTTTTGATGCCGCATTTGAGCAATATCAATCGCTGGAGTACAAGACCACATCTGGTCTAGGCTCAATGATGCAGCTATTTGGTGGGCTGCTTCAATATCAGGTGCAAGCTGGAGCAATACTTGCTGTGCCTGTATGTGTCCCAAAACGCTTAAGCGAATAGCAGCACCTAATAATCCTGTGATAAAGCTATGCAAAAAAGCCAGCACTGTATCCCGTTCGCTCAAAAGAGCTACTCTACCAACTACGGCAAAGATAATCGGATGTAAACAGTGAATTTCTCCTTTAGCCGCATCTAGACTGAGGGTTATTAATTGAGAGTCTTGCCAAGTTGCACTAGCAACCATTAACAAAGCACGTCCGCTTTTACGCGCCGTCTCGCGAGTTTTTTCGATCAAGGTTTGCGCGAATAGTTGAGCATCAGCCTGTCGCACAGCTTCTAAATCAGCGATCGCACTTCCTCGATAAGCATGGATTAAGGCTACAATATCCGTCGGCCCTATCTTATTAAGCAATAGTAGTCGCAAAAAAGTTTGCAAGTCTTGTGCAGAGCGCAGTTGTCCTTCTTGCACCAAAGCTTCTAACCCATGAGAAAGTGTAAAAGAACCAGAGGGAAAAAAAGAATCAGACAACTGCATTAAAGCAAGTTGTTGGGCCACTGGAGATTGGCTCATGATACTAAATTGTCCAAAGATGTTGAGTAATCTATTAGAAAGAGTTTATATCAAGTCTTTTCTATATCTCTTAATTACGAATTACGTACAGCTAACGCATCTGGAAGCACTATTACGAATTACGAATTAGTATGGTGGTGCGTGTGTTCAGAAAAGGTAAAGTGTTCTTTAGGCGATCGCCATTCGTAATTAATTTGTAAACCAGGAATGGAAAAATTGCGGATTGTTGCTTCCACAACTTCTGCATCTATTATTAGCTCAACGTAAAGCTTGCCATCTTCAACGATAATTGGCCAGTGGTGATTACCCAAAACATGACCTAAATGAACCAAGTCAATAGCGCGTTGAGGTAGTGTCTTTAAAGGAGAATCATTCACTTGCTCGGTAAAACTTAATACCATCACCTTTTGCTCTTGCAAGTGAATCAGCAGAAATTTTCCTTGTTGAGTTTCAAAGATATCTCCTTCCCGCAGCGACCAATCTCGACTTTTAACAATCCCAACATCGATACCAGAGCTAGCGCGAGAGTGAATTCTTCCTTTGCGGCTATCCGCTTGACTTAGATAGACTTCTAAGCAATGCTCTTGGGAACAAATCCGTTCAGACAAGCTAGGATTGTCTGTAATGTTACCTAAATAATTTTCTGCCAGTTCAATCATTGGGAAATACCAGGTAAAACAGGTTGATGGCTGAAATGGCGCACACAATTTAAGGCATATTGCAGGTAGTTCCTGAGTCCGTAAGTGCCACTTGCGATCGCTCTAATAAGAAGACCTTTGCTTTGAGGTAAAATTGAGCTTGCTACCATTACACCAGCACAATTAGCAGCTTTTAGGTCTTCTAAACTTTTACTCAATAACTGAAGGTTTGCCTGAGGTAAGACGACTATCAGATTGCTAAGTATAGGAGAAGAAGCAAAGAGTTCAGAGTTTTTGAAATTATTATGTTTTCCTTCCAAATGCATAGCATCGGTAAACCATAGTTCTCCTTCAGGTGAAGTAACTTCCAGACGGCTAGAGTAATGACCAAAATCATAAAACTCTCCCCTAGCTAATCTTCCAGGGACAATAATTTCACTCAAGAAAAGTTTTCCTTGGGGATGACATTTAATGTAAGTTTTTTGCTCTAAAGTTGCATCTTTAAAAAGAATAATAGGTTCGGGGACAAACTCTAAAGTTGCTCCTTCGCCAATTTCAATCTCATAATGGGTAGTTGCTTTTGAACCTGCTATGGGCATAGGATGAACTTTTGTTGCAGACTGATCGGTAAGATAAAGATGAGTATCAGCAGCGAGTTGTAAAGAGATATTTAAATGATCATTTGCCAATAACCCCGGAGAGGAACTCGTGATATAAAGGTAAGCGTGTTCAGGATTAGCCAGATCAGAACGGAAGGTTCGAGAAATACCCAAAGGATAAGCGGTATACTGATAGCTAACAATCGTATAATTATTGCGAACTGACAAGTCAGCGCTTGCGCGATCGCACTCTAGCAGTAGCTCTAAGTTTTTTGTTTGTTTGCAGGTTTCCAACGTCGGCAAAATATTTCTATTACTTATTAACAAATCTCAGCTTGCTGTTACAGAAAAACTGCGAAATAGAACAGTTTCCAGAATAAAATTGACTACCTCATCTAATCCTTCACCCGTCTTGCAATTAGTATAAGCAATAGGTTTACCTTGTCGGTATAAAGGGGCTTGGTGACGCATTAAATCCAAGTCAGCACCTACATAAGGAGCAATATCAATTTTATTAATTACTACTAAATTAGCTTGTGTAAAGCCAGGGCCTTTTTTACGAGGAATATCATCTCCCGCTCCCACATCAATCACAAAAATATAAGAATCTACCAAATCGTAGCTAAACGTGGAAGCCAGATTGTCACCTCCACTTTCAATGAAGATGATGTCTAGTTGAGGATAGAGTAATTCCAAATCTTTCACCGCCAGGAGATTCATCGATGGGTCTTCTCGAATAGCGGTATGAGGACAGCTACCTGTTTCCACGCCGATGATGCGCTCAGGGGACAAAAAACCTCGACTTTTGAGGCGGTCTGCATCTTCAGTAGTCAGTAAGTCATTGGTGACGACTGCTACTTCAATGCCTCTATCCATCAATATGGGGACAATACACTCTAGTAGAGCCGTTTTCCCACTACCTACAGGGCCTCCTATTCCCAATCTGGCTGCTGATTTTGACATCGTTGATCTCCTTGTGTGAGTCCTAGTCATCAACTGAATAGGATAACTATGCGTTGACTATGGTTCTCCTGTGGTTATTGGTCTAATGGCCCGTTAATTAGTCCATTAAAACCATAAACCTCACGTTTACCAGCGAAGGGAATTAACTCAACTTCCTTTGCATCTTCATCTATTGGTTCAAATCTGACGGCTGTCCCTGCTGGAATATTTAAACGCATTCCTTTTGTTTTATCGTTGGGGCCAAATCGTTCAAATGGAGAAACTATTCTTGCTTGGTTTTCATAGATAACTTCAGCAAATTCAAGTGCAGAGTTAACTTCATAGAAGTGGTAATGCGATCCAACTTGAATTGGGCGATCGCCTTTATTAACTACCATCAATTTGATAGTATCTCGCCCTACATTTATTTCAATTTCGCCCTGTTGAGTAATAATTTCTCCTGGAATCATGATAATACTCCAAACTTTAAAATTCAAAATGCTGAACCTGTCAGAGGAACAATTGACTTCCGAATTGGCTCGTGGACGGTAACTAACTTTGTACCATCAGGAAAGGTAGCTTCTATTTGCACTTCACGAATCATTTCTGGAATTCCTTCCATTACATCTTCTCTTCCTAAGAGAGTTATCCCATAACTCATTAATTCTTCTACAGTTTTTCCTTCCCTTGCACCTTCTAAAATAGCAGCAGAGATATAGGCTACAGCTTCGGGATAATTTAGCCTTAACCCTTTTGCTCTCCGCCTTTCTGCTACTAAAGCAGCTGTAAAAATTAGGAGTTTATCTTTTTCTTGCGGTGATAGTTGCATAAAGGTTTTCCTTCGTTTGCATTTAAAGTTTACATTGTCAAAGTCTAACTTTGATTGATGACGTTATAAAAAGGAGTCACAATGATTCAAATTTAGGGCAGAGGAAGTAAGAATGGTGTTTATTTAAAATCACATCAAACCATAATATCGCTCTACTGGAATAAAACGCTAAAAACAAAAGCAGCTACTGCTGTCACTCATTAATTTAACTTATAAAATAAAACTGTAAAAAATATTGCTTTTTCTCCATTTTTTAAGGTTTTTTCTCAGATATGTCTGGAAACCTTTATAAATGATTTATAATTGAAACTTATCAAAGTGATAATATATAACTAAGTTAAGTAGCTGCTGTTAAACACACTGACCAGGAAAGTAGTACTACCTAGAAGATAGTAGTCTGTCAAGAAATAATTCTGAAGTGGGGATTATTTGTAGTTTGCGCTGTCTTCGCTGAAGCGTAAACTAGGAATTTAGTGTATTAGATGTAGGTTGGGTTGAGCAACGCGAAACCCAACATCAATGAGGGTGTTGGGTTTCCTTACGTCAACCCAATCTACATTTTTTTTTGCAACTGTAGAGACGTTGCATTGCAACGTCTCTACGAAATAATCGGTTTTTTCGCCCCTAACTTGAATACTGAATCGGTGTTCTAGCTACCAACATTAATATTAATAATCAAAATGATAACGGTGCAACTGTTTTGATGTATGCAGCATCAGCCGGAAAAACAGAAGTAGTCAAGTTACTTTTACAGCATCATCCTAACTTAAGCTTGAAAAACTTAGATGACTATAAAGCTATAGATTTCGCAAGCAATATAGAAGTTTTAAGGATACTCAAAAATGCTACAAAGTAAGATGTCAGGCAAAGCCTACCATGATGCTACCAAGCATTCTTACTTATCAGTACAGCTTGATCCGAATTATGTAGACGCTTCAACCCAACCATCTTCATTTAAAATTTATCCAAAGTTTTATAGAAGAGTGAGATTAGATTTCAATAATCCTATTCACTCTTTTATCTGGTTAACTAGTGCAATTACCTTTGAGAAACTGTATAAGAATGATTTCTACAAACTGCGAGTAAATCCATCAGCAGGCGCTTTGTATCCTACGGAAGTTTACGTACAGATTCGTGGCATCCAGGGAATAGTCAATGGCATATATCATCTAGAAGTTGAGAATAATTGTCTAACACTTATTTATGAATTAATTGATGATGGATTAGAGAGTTATATTATACCGGGTAAAAGTATCAATGGATTCATCTTTTTAACTAGTTGTGTTTATTATAGGTCTAGCTGGAAATATCAAGATAGGAGCATGAGATATTGCTTTTTAGATAGCGGACACCATTTAGGTGCAATTGCTGCATCAGCTTATCTTCATGACAAAGATATACAGTTAATTTTCGATTTTAATAAACTTACTCTCAATGAAGATTTAGGATTTGAGAATAAAGAGTTTATTACTGCTTGTGCTTTTTCAGGTGAAGTGCAAGAGAAGCAAGTCAGACGCTTAAGGTTAAAAGTTCCTTTTGTCAGCGGCACAGATTATTTTGAAGCCAATCAATTGGTTGAAGAGGGTTATCAAGCGACATCTGTACAGAAGAGTTCCCAGCAAAAACTAGAACAGCCTCAGTTTAACTTTGACAAAGATAAATTTTATCAAACTGTTTGGAATAGACGTTCTATTAGACGTTTCCGGAAACAGTTTATTTCTCCAGAAGATTATTTATATATATTGCAGCAACTTCAGCAGCCAATACCGACAGAAAATTATGAGGAAATAGAAATTTACTCGGTTGTGCATCGAGTAGAGGGGATACTAGCAGGGTTATATAAAGGCGTGCATCTGCTTAAAACAGGTGATTTCAGTGAAAGAACAGGTTACTTATGCATTAATCAAGCCATCGCTAGAGATTGTGCTGTAACTTTCTTTTTTGTATCTGATTATCTAAATTATCAAACTGCTATGCAAATAGCTGGTTTTTTGGGACAAAGAGTTTATCTAACTAGTAATTATTTGGAAATTCAGTGTAGTGGAATTGGTGCTTACTATGATGATGACACCAAGCAATTATTAGAAACAAATAAAGATGTACTCTATGGGATGGCAATTGGAATGTAAGTAGGAAAATAAACAGAAATGACTAGAAAGATGTATTACTTTAATAGTGATGATTCACATCCTATACAACCGACATCTGCGGATATTATACTGCGACAGCAACTAGAGTATTCTATTAGCAAATACTTTTATGATGCTTGCGATCGCACAATTCAAAATCTCTTATCTAATTGTCGGTGGTATGTCACAACCCATGCCAATGCTTTAACATTAGTCATTGAATGTCCCGATCAAGTTACTAATTGGCGAGTTTTGCAAAAAATTGTACCAATGGGAACATTACTCAACTCAATTATTAGTAGTGCTAAAATCCGTGTTTGTCCCCCAGAAACTCAGGGTATACCTTTTGAAATGAGGGTAGATGAACTCTCTGTTTATCGAGACTGGGCTTGATTCAATTTTGGATTTTGGACTTCGGCTTCTCTACGAAACCGGAGGCGTAGCTTGCTTCCCCATAGGGGTACGCTCAGTCGAACGATTTTAGATTTCGGATTGTCAACTAAAAGTTGATATTCTGTCTGATAAGTGCAACTACCTCTTCAAAAACCAAATCAGCAGAATCTTTGATAGCAGAACTTAACTCTAGTCCTAAATCAAGATTTGCAGCCTCAATTAAATAAACTGTCACCTCTTGAGGAAAGTCATTCTTAAAGATTTTCCGTCCGGCGGCTAAAGCATTATCCCAACGAAAATCGTGCAAGTTATAACTAGGTTCCGGTAAAGCTTCTAGTTCTTTACCAGGAACTTTAAACACAGCACCTGGTTCTGAACCAGTTGAACTTGCATCAATAATTACTAATTGCTTACTACCTCTAGCTTGAAACATCACTTCCATACCTGCGGTTCCACAGTCATACACACGCACATTATGGTGAGGATTTTCAGCTAGATATTTTTGTAAGCGTTGAGCGATGATTACACCAACCGCGTCATCACTACGATTGAGATTACCACAACCAATAATAGTGAGCATAGGATGAGATTTAATAAACTTTTATAAAGATACTTTTCTAAACCTGTGTCCATCTGGTTCTACAACTACAAATGCACCTACTAATTCGACTTCTGAGTAAGTTTCTATAACTCGTATCAGTTCGTTATGAACTTTATTTACAGTTGTAGGTAGGATTCTAAGATAGATAACTCCAGATCCCATTGCTCGGTTCAAGGTTGATTGAATCTGAAGGTAAACTGCACGAAGAATTTACACAGTTTTTTGAAGAAACATATTCAACTGGATATAAAAATCAACCCCTAGTCTATGAACTACCAAACGACAGATTCTTATTCGTTTTTGACCCCAAAGAATATAGCATTCCTGGGAAAGGGGATATTTTTACAAAAGAATATTTTTTGAAACGTGTCCAATGGACACAAAGAGTAAGAGAAGGTATTGCCAATAATCGTGCTAATTCTGTTTCGCACTGGAGATATTACTCCAAGCATAAAATAGAAATTGTTAATAAAATTGATGATTTAATTAATGAACTTGTAGAAAAGTTACAAATTCTCCATACTCAGCTTGATTTTTCATACATGAGCTTGGATGTTGTATCTAAAAAAGCTGAAGCTTATGAAATCGAGAAGATACAGACTGATCTCTATGATAACTTAGTAGCTTATGTAGGTGAGGTTATCAGGCATAGAAAAAATGGGCAGTGGACTATTAATAGCGACTCTTCGAGTGAAAAGTATCCATACATCAGCGCAGGTGTTAATGGAGTTATAATGCTAATTAATGTAGTTTGGCAAGAACTAACCGATATTAAACCGATGGATTTACGGAAAGAAACCGCCAATGAGATACGACGGTTTTCATTAAATCAAAGGTAGGTAAAGGTCGTAGATGAGATATTAAACGGTTACTAAAACAGAGGCTTTGGTTCATGATACAAACAAAGCCTCTGATAAATAACTTTCAGTCGAAAATTACAACTCTATACCATGCTTCTTCGCAATTTCAGTAAGTTTCTCACACTGATGTTGCGATGCTTTAGTTAATATCGCTTCTGCATCTTCTGGAGTCATACCCTCTTTAGGAATTAAATACTTGACATAAAGCGATACAAAATCGGCTACAACTGCTAAACCTGATAAAGCATGTTTGTCAGCTTCCTTGCCAGCGATCGCTGCTACTAAACCTGCTTTAATTGGGTCTGGTTTAACTTTCATAAACTGATCAACAAGTTTCGGGAGATAATCTGCTGGCGGCAAGTTATCTAACTTACTTCTATCTGGAGTAAAGTTACATCCTGCGGCTTTTGCCTGCTCTAAAACACACCATTCTGTAAACTCTTGCAATGCTGTTTCGGGAAGGCGAGGGAAATATTTATGTAGCGCTAAATCAGACACAAGCTTACCGTGTAAAGTTCAGTTTTGTTGAGTGCATTAAAGCAAGCCTAACGCACTGTTTCTATAAGTTTTGGTGTGTTACGCTACGACTTTTGAAGAAAGGGCATTGGGCATTGGGTAAATTTCTGCTTCTTCATCTATCGCACTTCCTAATCCCTAATCCCTAATAACTCGCTTTAGATGTTCTTGTCCCCAGTCGCAAAGAGCTTTTAAGACAGGTGTAAGAGTTCTACCATAATCTGTGAAAGAATATTCCACTTTGAGAGGTACATCTGAGTACACTTTTCGGTTAATAATTCCGTCATTTTCTAGTTCACGAAGTTGTTGAATTAGCATTTTTTCAGTAATTTCAGGAATCAATCGTTTCAATTCGCTGTATCGTTTTGCTTCATCCCTTAAGTGCCAGACAATCAAAATTTTCCATTTGCCACCTAAAATTTTTAGCGTTGTTTGCACAAATAATGTGCCTTCAGTTTGTTCTTTTGGCACTATGATTTGCTTATTTTAGGCTTATACAGGCTTACAAAAAAGTAAGTACTTCCCAAAAAGTAAGTATAAGTATACTTTTGGAACAGGGTAATTTCTATCTCGACCGTATGGAAGAAGATCATGCAAGTTTTAGGTGCAATAGCTCTAGTAACTGGGGCAAATGGAGGTCTAGGCAAATACTTTGTAGAGGGATTGAGAGCGCAAGGTGCAGCCAAAATTTATGCTGGCGCTCGCAAGCTGGAAGCGCTTGCTGAACTAGTTGCAACAGATCCGCACCGAATTATCCCGATTCAGCTTGAAATTACCGATGAAGAATCTGTTCGTCAAGCATCACTAAAGTGTCAGGATGTCAATTTGTTAATCAACAATGCTGGTGTGGGGCTTAACCAGGGATTGATTGCTGCACCTGATTTGTCTGCCGCCAGAGCAGAAATGGATGTTAACTACTTTGGAACCTTGATGATGTGCCGTGCCTTTACCCCTGTTTTGAAACAAAATAAAGGTGGAGCGCTCATTAACATGGTATCAATGGTGGCGCGGGTGAATCTTCCCTTCAATGGCAGCTATGGCGCTTCTAAAGCAGCAGTTTTGTCAATGACTCAGGCAGTTCGGGCAGAGTTAGCGGCTCAGAAAACGCTGGTAATAGGAGTGCTGCCAGGAGCTATCGATATTGGCATGGGCAAATCTTTCCCTGATCCCAAAGTAGCCCCAGAGGAAGTGGTTCACGATGCACTGCAAGCTGTTGTTGATGGCATAGAAGAGGTTTACCCAGGTGAGCAGGCCAAGCAACTCAATGAGCAACTGATGCAAGACCCCAAAGCGGTTGAAAAGTTAATTGCCACATTTTTACCAGCTTAAATTAAATCTCTTCTGGTAATGCGTAGGCGTAGCCAGCCCTAGGCATCGCCGAAATAGCAAATGAGGTAGCTGAAATAACAAATGCGATCGCCGAAATAATTATTCTTCGGTAGAGCGATGTTTAGCGACAAGCTGCTGCGCGTCTAGGCGCAATATGCATCAGTGAGCCATAACTGAACCATAAAACAAACTTACCATTTGACAGTAAGGTCTTAGGGTTTGGCTGCCCAAAGTAGGGAAATGTCGTACTGATTGAACATTGAATCGGCACTCACAAGCGTCATGTCTTTTACCTGAGCCTGTGCAATCAACATTCTGTCAAAAGGATCTCGGTGATGCAAGGGTAACGCAGCCGCTCGTAAAGCATGAGATGCTGTAATCTCTAGCGATGCCTACGGCTGGCTACGCCTACGCACTGCCAACAGCATCATCCGACTAGAAATATAATTGTCTAGGGGATCTGCCAGTGGTAACTTGCCGATCGCAACTTTTATGCCCATTTCCCAGATGCTGGCAACTGAGAGCCGCAATTCATTCGTTTCATCGGCAATATGGCTGATCGCCACCTCATTCAAAAGCTCTGGTTGGGCAAACCACCATAACCAGCACTGAGTATCTAGCAAGAGTTTCACTCTTCACCGCCCTCAAATGCTGCCAAAATTTCCTCTGGCAAAGGCGCATTGAAATCGTCTGGCACTACGAAACGCCCTTTATCCTGACCTAAACTATTACGTCGATTTGATGAGGTGCGAAACGGAACCAACTTAGCGATTGGAATGCCTCGGTTGGAGATAATGATTTCTTCTCCAAGTTCTACTCGTGACAACAGCTTTGATAGGTTGGTTTTAGCTTGATGAATATTTACGGTTTCCATGAGATTAAACTAAGTCTGTAAACTAAGCTTAGTTTGGTTGTCATAGTGGTGCAAGAGCGATCGCTCTTATTAGTGGTATGGACAGTAACAATCATTCTTGGGTAGAGCGCTCGCGGTTTTGATCACAAGCACCTGAGAATCCTTTGTGATCAGTGACTATTGCTGTTCTTGAACGCTAGCTTTAGCCCATATTTACTACTTTTGAAGGGTTTTGCTGCTTTCGACGTTCTTGCAAAGCCTGATCAATTAATTTTGCAACCAACCAGGAGACAGAACGTTCATCTGCCTCTGCCCATTCTTCCAGTTCTTTTTTCCATTCGGAAGGAATATAAGCAACTACTCTATCTAAGTCTGTTTTGCCGCCCATTTTAAGTATCTGCTTTCACTTTTTTCTTACTCTTAGCATACAAGCAACAGACTAATCTGTGTTGTGCTAGACTGTGCTGTGCTAGCCTGGTATAGCAACGTTAATCTTAATCATGAACCATCAAAATTTGCTTTCAATTGCTGGAAATCTTACACAACCATCAATCAATCGAGGGATTGTCTTACTTTCTACCAAGGAATTGGACAAAATGCGTCGTGTGGGACGACTTGCTGCAAATCTGCTTAATCATCTTGAATCAATGGTGCGGCCCGGAGTTAGTACACAAGCACTAAATGATGAGGCAGAACGTTGGACGCAAGCCAACGGTGCAATCAGTGCTCAACTTGGCTATGCACCTCCTGGTCATCCCCCTTTCACTCGCTCAATCTGCACCAGCGTCAATGAAGTTGTATGTCACGGAATTCCCAATTCCAAACAAATTCTTAAAGAAGGAGATATTATCAATATCGATGTTACCCCAATTTTAGACGGCTATTACGGTGACACTTCTAAAACGTTTCTGGTTGGCAAACCGTCAGCAACAGCTCAAAAACTAGTTAAAGTCACTAAAGAGTGCATGATGCGGGGTATTGCTGAAATTAAGCCAGGGGCACGAATTGGGGATATTGGTGCTGCAATTCAGGAATATGCTGAGGCAAATGGATTCTCAGTTGTACGTGAAATGGTTGGACATGGTGTTGGCAGAGAGTTTCATATAGAGCCGCAAATTCCTCACTATGGTAAACGGGGTAGTGGTTTGAAATTGCGTTCAGGAATGGTTTTTACAGTCGAACCGATGCTAAATCAAGGAACCCGTGACCTGAAGTTTCTAGCTGATCGTTGGACTGTGATTACTAAAGACAAAAAACTATCTGCTCAGTTTGAACATACGGTTGCTGTTACAGAAGAAGGGGTAGAAATTTTGACTCTCCCATAAATTTGAGGATGCAATGCTTTACCAATTCATCTTTATTTGAGAGGTGCGATCGCAGTATAACAACCCCAATGTACCCGACTGCCGAATATCTATTGGACGTTCAAGGTGATCTGCGGTGGGTGATTGGGAACGTTGGGCTGCTTTACATCTCGGTGAGGACACTAGCTCAAAGTTATCTGTTTGTGTTTAGTATCAAGTAAGAGTATTCCAAGAAATCAAATGCCCTGTCAAACAGGGAAAGTCACACATGGAATTTGAACATATAAAGTTGGCTTTTGATCAATTGAAACAATCGCAAAACACTACCATTTTTCAATTATGCATAATGCTGAGATTAGCTTGATTGATTTAGAATACTTTCGCACAGTCGTCCTAAAACTAATTCATGAGTGCGATAAATTAGAACAAACAATTGCTAAGGCACTGAACAATTGTTGATTTATTTGGTTTAGGCATTTCAATTTCTATGAGCGTTGCTAGATAAACAACTAAAAAAAGAAGTTTCGGAGCGTTAGGCTATGAATAACGTCCCGAAACTAAATTAAGCAGTCCGAAAACGCGCCAGTTCTTCACCAGTTTTGGCATCATGGGCGTGAACTGTACACACCAAACAAGAATCAAACGATCGCGCCACATGACCAACTTCCACAGGGTCGGTAGAATCATAAATAGGTGTGCCAACTAAAGCTTCTTCAATTGGGCCGCGTATACCTTCACCATCACGGGGCCCGATATTCCAAGTACCGGGGGCAATCACTTGGTAATTCTTAATCTTACCGCCCTCTACTTCTACCCAGTGACACAGAGAACCCCGTGCTGCTTCCGTTGCACCCCAACCTTTTCCATCTTTTTCTGTGGGTTTGATGTACCAAGGGTCATTTAATTTGAACTCACGCAAACAATGTTCAGCTTGGCGATACAATTTTACCAGTTCGTGAACTCGCGCTAATTGACGCACATGAATGCTAGCGCCACGCATCCGTTTGAAGACATCCAAAATAAACCCGTCGTAATGCTGCCAAGATTCTCCATGTTTGCCACCCGCGACTAATTGACGCGCTAGGGGCCCGGCTTCCAAACGTCCGAAGTCTTGGTGCAATACTGCACTCGCCCAAGAATAGGCATTGTCAAAATCTTTTGTATTGTTCGCAGTGGGTTTAGTGGTGCGATCGCTGGGGTGAATGTCTGCTGTCCCTTCATCGTACCAGGAGTGAGTTGTATTCTCACGGGTAAAAGACGGGTCCATTAAAGTGTGAGTGTCAGCGAAACTGTCGTACACTCCATTTTTCATGATCAAAGCAGCATTTCGTCCTTCAATGGTGGGGTTCTGGTATTTGTCCTCATGGGCTAAATATCCCCAAGTGACGTATTTACCAACACCAGCACCATATCTATCTAGACCGATATCTAAACCCATGCGCCAATAGAAACCCAAGTCGGAATCTCGATGATTGCGGTCTTCATCTAGCCAGTCCATGAAATCATCATATGTCTGGATTTCTTCGTAACGTTCCAAAGAACAACCCAACCACACGGGTTCTAACCAATTGGTGCGGAAGTATTCCAGAATTGCCCAAGCGCGGGTAATGTCTGTTAGGGTGGGGGCGCACATTACACCACCAGGAACCATGTAGCTAGAATGGGGCCATTGTCCACCTAGTAATGCATATATCTCTACAGGTTTAGCAGAAATTGTGATGCCGATTTCATAAGACTTGCCAGTAAAAGCGGCAAAGCGTCTGCAAGCTTCGTCATAATAGCGGCTATTGCGGTATTTTTTATTGGTCAAGTCAATAGCAAATAAACCATAAAAATACCGGGGTATGCTTTGGATTGTTTCGACAATTTGACCGAGATTTCTAGCTAAAATTGCATTGCGTGGAACTTCTGCACCCCAAGCGGTATCTAACGCCCAAGATGCACAAGTTAAGTGCGAACCGCCGCAAATACCGCAAATGCGAGGTGTGACAATTAATCCGGCTTGGGGGTCTTTACCGCGGAGGATAACTTCAAATCCTCGGAAAAGTTCGGCATGTGTCCAGGCGTTGACTACGCGTCCATTTTCGATATCAACTCGGACATCTAAATCGCCTTCGACTCTACCGACGGGTGAAATGTCTAATGTTTGAATTGTCATTGTTTTTTGTCAAGGGTCAAGGGTCAAGGGTAGAGACGCGATTAATCGCGTCTGTACAAGGCGATTAATCGCGTCTGTACAAGGGTCAAGGGTCGAGAGGTGATTAATCGCGTCTGTACAAGGGTCAAGGGTAGAGAGGCGATTAATCGCGTCTGTACAAAGGTCAAGGGTAGAGAGGTGATTAATCGCGTCTGTACAAGGGTCAAGGGTCAAAGGTATATTTATTAACTTTGGACTCTTGACTTTGGACTTTGAACTCTTGACTAAACTGTAAAAAAGTCTTCTTCTGCCCAAGGTGGTGCTGCGTCTTTGGCTACCATTGTGAGTAGGGCGTAGTCTTTTTTGTTCACTCCTGGCGGTAATTCTTTTGGGACTCCCATTACCGTTTGAGTCTTAAATACGGTTCCGGGTTTGAGGTCAAAGAAGGGAAATTCTGGTTCTGTGCAACCTAAACAAGGCATCCCAGCGCGGGTTTTAGAAGAAACGCGGTTCCACAAGATGCGGTTGCAGGATGAATGAGTCATGGGGCCGCGACAACCTAAGTCGTAGAATAGGCAGCCTTTGCGCTGACCAAATTCGGCGGTTGAGGCTTTGTAGGCAAAGTGGACGTTACGGGTACAACCTGTTTGGGTGTAAGTGTTGAAGAAGGTTTGGGGACGATGCAGGTCGTCGAGGGCGATGTCGGCTATGCGTCCGGTAGCGATCGCAACTAATATCTGCGTAATCCAGTCGGGATGCGCGGGACATCCGGGTATATTGATTACAGGTAATCCAGCTTGTGATCGGAAATCTTTGCCTAAAAAGCCGCCTTCTTGACGCTTGAGAAATTGCAAGCCTTCCGATTCGCTGGGGTTGGGTGACATTGCGGGAATTCCTCCCCATGTGGCGCAGTCTCCCACGGCTACGATAAAACTAGCGGCTTTGGCAAGGTCTGCTAACCAGTCTTTCATGGGGCGATCGGCAAAACGATTCCATTCGCCAGTGCCGTTGGGGGCGTTGACAACGCTGCCTTCAAATACCAAAATATCCAGGGGAATTGTGCCAGAAATGCAATCCCAAAGTAGTGTTTGCAAGTTCTTGCCTAATTCCAATCCCAAGGATGGATGCCAAAGTAAGTTAATGCCAAAGTCGGCAATTAAATCGCAGACTGTCGGTTCTTCGGCGTTGAGAAATGACATGGTGTTACCTGAACAAGCGCCACCTTGCAGCCATAATACGTTAGTCATCAGCTAAGTGTTTTTCTATTGTTTACCATGCATGATGTAGGTGATAATGCTTGTAGAGTCTCACCTGTTTATCAATATTTATTTTTTAATCTTAAGATATTTTTTTATTTAATTCACTTTCATTAAAAAAGAATTAATGATTAACAAGAACTGAAATACCATCAAGATGAATTTAATAGGTTATGTCGGTTATATGTGTAACAGAATGAACAAATAAAAAAATAGAAGTATATCAAAAAGAACAGAGAGGAGGGGGGGAGGAAATCCTAATTATGATCTGCATTGTTAATGTATCGGCTTGTAAAAATTAGCCCGCTCTTTTTTTCCTTAGTGAGGGCTGCGATGGGCAAAGCTCTGCTGGAGGCGATACTCCAGAGGAGTCGCTGCGCGATTGCCCAAGGGGCAGTGGCAAAGCCAATCGCATCTCTTGCATCTTTCCTCACCTACAGCAAAATCTTACTTAGCTTAATAATGCCCAAATACGTGATTTGACAGCACAATTGGCGCACTCGCACATAAGAAAATAGTTTCCGAGCGACAGCCGAGAGCGGGTTTTGTCAAAGATATAAACCACTCATTATTCTTTTAGGATTTAGGTTGTGCAGCTTGCCTAACAACTTGTTCGTCCAAGCCTAACGCTTGAGCTATCTGCTCAATATTCAACCCCAACGCTAATAACTGAGGTATCGTTTCTAACTTACCTTCTTGTTTACCTTCTGCAAAAACATCTTGGTAAAATCTAGTTTGCTTTAACTCATTTAATCCAAACATTTTTCTTACCTCCTCCTGGCTCAATCGCGGCAACTTGTAGATTAATATCGTCTCTATCAATTGTATAATTTCCCTAACAGTAGCGACATCTGGAATTTGCTGTCGGGCACTGCTTACTATATCTATAGCTTTTGTTGTCGCAGTTAATTCGGGTTCAACGATGAGTTTAACTGTCTCTATGCCGATTGATGATGTCTCAATAGAGCTTAATTCGTCAAGATAGACACGAGTCACTCGTTGTGAGTTGAGTAATTCTGTATATCTTTCAGTATCTCCAGTATCAACGCTGCGGTTGGGGAAGATGACAACACCACGCCAATTGTTGATTAATTCGGTTTTATCGAGATAGTTAAAGATTTCGGTAAACAAACGTGAGTAGAATTTTTTATCTGGTTGAAATTGCACTTCTGCAAAATAGATGGGTAGCTCTGCTGCATTTGGGAGAAAGACGCCATCGATTCTAAACGCCAGTTGTTTTACTTCTACTGAGGAAAATTGGTAAGCACTAGCTAGTTGCGGCGGTTGGTTAATCAGTTCAAAGAAAGTGCTGGGGATACTCTGAAAGATGCGATAAAAGATACTGTCTGTTTTCAAAGGAGCTAGTTTTACAGTTGATGAACATATTTTACACTTGGGCGATCGCGCAGCGACTCTTCTGGAGTATCGTCTTGAACAAGAATATTTGCTAAGACCGAAGATGCTAAGATACGTAATTTGAGAGCAAAATTGGCGCGATCGCACACAAAAGAATAATTTACAGGCGTGATCTGCTACGGGCCTTGCCAAAGGCATAAACCAAAAATGAAAGCAGCCAGCAAGCCTGACTGAGCAATTGAGCTGCTGGCTGATCATATAGGTTAGCAGCAAAGGCAAAGCCGAAACGCTAAACTGATATTAACATCGGATTTTTGTGATTTTCTGCATAAGTAAAAACATCCTACCTTTCCCACTTTTCCTACTTATTCGACCTTTACCTTTTTCAAATAATTCGATTTTTTCCATTTGTTTTTGTCATAAAAGTTGGCTGTAGAGATGGTGCATATATGTATGTCAACAATTCAATACAGAATATTTGGATTTGTTGAGTGATGATACAAAAAATATTTTAAAAATATAAGGTGTTTAAAGCTGACATTAATATTGGCAATTCCCCCCTAGAATTTTAGTATTAGGGTGTTTTATAGTAAAAAAATTGATTCATTACTTCCAAGGAGCATGTATTAGACATCTGGTAGAAATACCTGGCAATTGAAACTGTGGCTTCTCTGCTTTCATGTTCCTAGTACCGAATTAATAGGGAATATTGATGAGAAAGTTTGAGATTGGGGAATAACAGGGGTCTGCCTTGGAGACTCAAAATCTGCGTAAATCGGTTTGGTATACATAGCCCCTGATGGAACGCGTTTTCGCGTCCGTTGTTTTGTGGGCGTTGACAGACTCGATTCCCCAACCGGCTAGAGTACGCTAATTATGACCTCCAGCATTACAGATTCAGCAGTGAAGGCTGCGATCGCTGCTATTGCATCGGAGTCAGCAACTATGGAAGAAAAAATCCAGATGCTGATCGAGATAGCACAAGGCTTTCAAAAAAAGCCTAAAACTGCCCAAGACTTGCGTAATGCAGTTGGGCTATATTACCGGGCGTATGAGATGTGTGGTGACGAGTATCCCCTGCTGAGAGCCAGGGCGCAAGTAGGAATGGCGGGGACGTTACAGACAATTCCAGATGTTGGGACTGAACTGCTGCTGCAAGCGAAAGTAGGTTATGAGGAAGCACTGCCAATTTTACAACAATTAGCTTTACCAGAGGAAATGGCAGAGGCACAGATGAGTTTTGGGTTAGCGTTGCAGTCACTTGTACCATTCAATTTGGCGCGGATAACAGACAGCATCCAGGCTTATCATGAGGCTTTGCGGGTGTTTACCTGGCAGGATTATCCGCAGGAATATGCGATCTTATACAACAATATTGCGATCGCTTACCTCTCCATGCCTATGGCGTCAGAACGGGAATACTTGCGTCAGGGGTTAGCAGTGCAATCGTTTGAGGTGGCGCTGAAGCATATTAATCTGATTGACCATCCCAGAGAATATGCGATGTTGCAAAACAATTTAGGTAACGCTTTGCAATATTTAGTGAGTTCCCATCCTTTAGAGAATAATTTGCGGGCGATCGCAGCTTATGACGAAGCGTTAAAAGTGCGTAACCCCAAAGATACACCCCTGGAATACGCTAACACAATTTCCAATAAAGCTAACGCTTTATTCAACTTACCCGACGACCCAGAAAAACCAGAAGCTGGTAATCCTAAAAATTTATTGCAAGTGCATACATACTATCAAGAAGCTTGGGAAATATTTACACAACACCAACAAATAGAACAAGCAGAAATAGTAGCTCAAGCACTGCAAGACGTTGAAGCAGAAATGGGTGTTGGAGACTGGGAATTAGGTACTAATAAATAATTCAACCTCTTGAGCAATCAGCTACCAACCAAATATTCCTAATCCCTAATGATCAAATTAGCAAAAAGGAGAAAAGCAGATAGTGAGAGATATTTTGACCAACCCGACTGTGAGTAATTTTCTCACAAGTTTAGCAGATGGAGACTTGAACATAGAAACTGAAATTGTGTGGGTAGTCATTGCAACAGCTTTATCTATGGTTGGTGGTGCTATTGGCGGGATGCTATTAGCCGGGAAGGATATAGGTTATCAGTTCTCAGCAATGCTGGGTGCATTATTTGCCCCAGCTGGTGCAATTCCTGCCATACTTTTAGGGCTAGTTGTGCTGAATTTTTTAACCAATTATTAGGAGGAATCATGTTAGAGATAGGCTGGTTTTCTGCCAAGTTATTTTTTAAAGGAAAGCTACTGCGTGACCCCATATATTTTATTCAGCAAACTGCTATTGGTGTAGGTATCGGTTCGCTACTACTTGTATTACTTGCACAAGCTCAAATCCCCTTCTGGTTGCCAGTAGTAGTATCTAGTTTAGTAACAGGCATGATTATGCCATTTCTCCTCAAAGATTTCAAAATGAAGTAACTTGTCAATTGTCATTTGTCAGTTATCCTTTGTCCTTTGTAAATAACCAATGACCGATGACTAATGAGTAAACTTGAAGAATTAGTTCAAGAAATCAACCGCTTTGAGGCAATTATATCTGAGTGGGATGAGAGCCAACGATGTGTAGCAGTAGGGCTTAAAAGGGCAATTGAAGCTTTGCATAAAGAAGCATTGACGCGTTTAATTAAAAGCCTCAAGCAAGAGTCAATGTCAGCTTTGCGTCATGCTGTTGATGATGAAGTAGTTTACGCAGTACTGCTTTATCACGAATTAGTCAAACCACCACAACCGTCATTAACACAACGCGTTCAGACAGCCCTTGAGGAAGTTCGTCCTGGCTTAAAAAGCCATAACGGGGATGTAGAACTAGTGGCAATTAAACTACCAGATACAGTAGAAGTTAAGTTAATAGGAACTTGTAGTAATTGTCCAGCTTCTATTTTGACTTTATCTCAAGGAATTGAACAAGCCATAAAAAAGCATTGTCCTGAAATTACTAGAGTAATTGCGGTCAATAATGCCCCTACTCCTAATACTGCAAATTCTGGTTTAAGTAGTCCATTTTCTCAACAGGTAACTTCTACTTGGGTAAAAGTAGCAACTGTTGAGCAAGTTCCTGAGTTTGGTGTATTGGCAGTGCAATTTGCTGGTAATTCGCTAATTTTACATCGTCGAGGTGTTAACATTACCTGTTACCGAAATACTTGCACTCATCTAGGAGATTCCTTAGATGCAGGTAAGGTTGAAAATGGTATTATCACCTGCCCTTCTCACGGATTCCAGTACAGTTTAGAAACAGGTGAATGCTTAACTGCAACCGAAGTTTCTCTAAAGTCCTATCCAGTACAGATTAAAGATGATAATGTTTTTGTACAGATGCAAAAATAGACTTATTGCAAAAATATGGTTCAAGAGTATTTGAACTATAGATGAACACCGATGAATTATAATTTATCTGTGTTTATCTATGTTCATCTGTGGTTCCATTTTCATAAAGTTCACTTTTGCCAAAAGTTAAATTTTAAGCTTAACTACAAAATTGCAACCATTGATACACAACAATACACGTCCATAAGATTGGATAATAATTAGCGTTTATTTACGGTTAATGCATATTCCAATCAAGATTACTCCTGTATCACAATTGCCACCTGAAGCAACAGGAATTCCCGAAAAGTTACTCTTATCACCTCAGGGTGCAGACGTAATTTTAGGCAATATTATCGAACCGCAACAATTAGTACTACCTATAGTACCCAGTCCTACAGTAATGTTTGGCCCTCGTAGTGCTTGTTTGCTATCTGAAACTGGGCCATTGTGGGTATCAGATACAGGACATCATCGGTTATTGGGATGGCAGAATTTACCCACCAAAGATAACCAACCTGCTGATTGGGTAATTGGACAACCAGACTTTTATCATGAAGGACAAAATGCTAAAAGTACACCAGGAAAGGCAACCCTCAGTGTCCCAACTGGGATTTGTGCTTGTGGAGAAGGTTTAGCGGTAGCAGATGCTTGGAATCATCGGGTTTTGATTTGGAAAAGCTTACCAGAAGATAACAATGTTCCAGCAGATTTGGTGTTAGGACAAGATAATTTCAGCAATAACGAACCAAATAGAGGAAGTCAAGCACCATCTGCTAATACAATGCACTGGCCCTATGGTATTTTCTATCATCAAGGACGACTATTTGTTGCTGATACAGGCAATCGACGGGTATTAATTTGGCAGCAATTACCGACAGAAAACGGCCAACCCGCTGATTTAGTATTAGGGCAACCAGATATGATATTTCGTAATGAAAATGGTGGTGGTTCTCCCACCGCAGCCAGTATGCGATGGTGTCACGATATTGCCTTTTGGGGAGAAAATCTGCTTGTTGCTGACGCAGGTAATAACCGTGTGATGATTTGGCAGGGAATGCCAACAGAAAATAATTCACCTTGTGCAGTTGTGTTAGGACAAAAAAACTTTAATTGTGTGGAAATGAATCAAGGGGTTTATTTTCCTAGCGCTAGTAGTTTAAGTATGCCTTACGGTATTGGAGTTGCTGATGATTGGTTAGTCGTTGCAGATACAGCTAATTCTCGATTGTTAGGATGGAAAAAACCAGAATCAATTTTATCATTGCAGGGTGCTGTAGTAGATGCAATCGCTGGACAAATAGATTTTCAAAAGAAAGGCGAGAATCGCAATTTTGGATTGCCAAAGCGAGATAGTCTAAATTGGTGTTATGGAATCAAAACTTTTGGCAAAACTGCGGTAATAGCTGATTCAGGAAATAACCGAATTTTGCTGTGGCAGTTTAACAATGAAGACTGAAGAAATTAGAGTTTGTGGCACTGTTCAAGGCGTGGGATTTCGCCCTACTGTATATCGTCTTGCTAAAGCTTGTGGGTTACATGGTGATGTTTGTAATGACGGACAAGGCGTTTTAATTAGAGTATCTGGTAGTGAAGCAGCTTTAACAGAATTTGTCAAAAAATTGCAGGATGAATGTCCACCATTAGCAAGAATTCATAACCTGGTGCGGACTCCTTATGAAGGTAAATTAAACTTTGATGATTTTGTGATTTCTACTAGCGTTAGTAATACTATCAAAACAGAAATTTCTCCTGATGCTGCCACTTGTCCACAATGTCAACAAGAAATTTTCGACCCCTTTAGCCGCTTTTATCGTTATCCCTTTACCAATTGCACAAATTGCGGGCCGCGCTTGAGTATTCTTCAGGCCATTCCTTATGACAGATGCAATACCAGTATGTCTGCGTTTGCCATGTGTCCAGAATGTGAGAAGGAATACCACAATGTCGAAAACCGTCGTTTTCATGCTCAACCTGTAGCTTGTCATACTTGCGGTCCCACAGCTTGGTTAGAACGTAGTGATGGTAAACCAGTTACCGCTTCCATGTTCTCCATGCTAGATGATGTTGATGCTGTCTGTACCCTATTGCAAAAAGGCGAGATTGTAGCAATTAAGGGATTAGGTGGTTTTCACCTAGCTTGTGATGCAACACAAGAAACGGCTGTGCAAAAACTACGTCACCGCAAAAAGCGCTATCATAAACCGTTTGCTTTAATGGCGAGGGATTTAGCAGTAATTGAAGAGTATTGCATTGTCAACACCAAAGAAAAAGAATTATTATTAAGTCCTGCTGCACCAATTGTTTTAATACAAGAAATGGGGAAAAAACAGGTAGCGCCTTCAGTTGCATCAGGACAGAACGCCCTCGGTTTTATGCTACCTAATACCCCTTTACATCACTTAGTTCTCAGGCGGATGAATCGCCCAATTGTCTTAACTAGTGGCAATTCTTGTGGTGAACCGCAATGTATTGATAATGATGAAGCGCGGGATAAATTAGGAACAATTGCCGATTATTTTCTCCTTCACAATCGGGAGATTATCAACAGAGTAGATGATTCAGTAGTACGGGTTGTTAATGATAAAGTGCAAACAATTCGCCGCGCTAGAGGGTACGCACCAACACCGATTAATTTACCACCTGGATTTCACAAAGTGCCGCAGATTTTAGCAATGGGCAGTGAGTTAAAAAATACTTTTTGTCTTTTGCGTGAAGGACAAGCAATTCTATCTCAATATTTGGGAGATTTAGAAAAGGCTGCGGCTTTTAAAGCCTATCAAGATACATTGAATTTATACTTAAATTTATTTGAGCATAAACCAGAAGCTATAGCTATTGACCTCCATCCAGAATATCTCTCAAGCAAACTAGGTAAAGAACTAGCAGCCACTAATCAAATCAAACTTTACCCTATTCAACATCACCATGCTCACATTGCTGCTTGTATGGCAGAAAATAGCATTCCTCTAGATTCACCACCAGTTTTAGGCATCGCTTTAGATGGATTGGGTTATGGTGCAAATGGTTCACTCTGGGGGGGAGAATTTATATTAGCAGATTATCGCAAATCTAAGCGCCTAGCTACATTTAAACCAGTAGCAATGATTGGTGGTACGCAAGCAATTTATCAACCTTGGCGTAACACTTACGCCCATTTGATAGCTGCTGGTATGTGGGATAATTATCAACAACAATATGCAGAGTTAGAAATTGGAAAACTTTTGAATCAAAAGCCATTAAAGTTACTTAATCAGCTAGTAGAAAAAGGGATTAACTCTCCCACAACATCATCAGTGGGGCGGTTGTTCGATGCAGTCGCTGCGGCTATCGGTATTTGCCCGGAAGAGTGTAGCTATGAAGGACAAGCTGCAATTGAAATGGAAGCACTAGTAGATATCAACAGCTTAAATAATGATAAAGAAACAGTAAATTATCCTTTTAATTTTAGATTTTTAGATAGTATTTATTGTATAGACCCAACTCCAATGTGGCAAGCTTTACTCAATGACTTGCAGCAGCAAATTTCACAACAAGTTATAGCTGCTAAATTTCATAAAAGTTTAGCTAATGCCATCGCAGTGATGGTTAATCGTCTTTGTCAAGAAAATACGATTAATCAAGTAGTCTTAACAGGAGGAGTATTTCAAAATACTATATTGTTAAAACAAGTTACTAAGCGCTTACAAATATTGGGAATAAATGTACTCACACACAGCTTACTTCCTGCTAATGATGGCGGTATATCTTTAGGACAAACCGTCATTTCCGCCGCTCAATTCATTACTTATTCTTGATATTTTAACAAAAGGTTTCTCATAAATTATTTCCTCTGCGTTCTCTAAGTCTCTGTGGTTCGTTTCTGTTGAAAAAGGAAAATAATAATGTGCTTAGGAATTCCCGGACAGATTATAGAAATAACTGACATTAACTATAAATTAGCCATTGTTAATATTGGTGGTGTTAAGCGCCAAGTAAATATTGCGTGCATCGTTGACGAACAACATCCTCCCGAAGCTTGTGTTGGGGATTGGGTACTAGTGCATGTTGGCTTTGCAATGAATAGAATTAATGAACAAGAAGCAGCGGAAACATTAGAACTATTGCAAGAACTAGCAGAAGCGCAAGCAGCAATTAGTAATTGAATTATAGAACTCTTAGATAAATTTTTTTGTCTCACGCAAAGACGAGCCAGTGCGTTGCGTATTTTCCCCCCGCTGAAGCAACTGGCGTCGCAAAGGCGCAGAGAAGGAGTTTAAAATCAGGACTTTTGCAAGAAGCATAATCTATTAATTCTAAAACTCACGCCTTTCCTTCTTCCTTTGTGTCCTTTGCGTCCTTGGCGGTATGCCTCCAGCACCAAGGCGAACGTAAAAAAAGACTCTGCAAAGAAAGCAAAATTAACTGATATCCAAACAATTATTCCTTAATCCCTATGAAATACGTTGACGAATTCCGAGAACCCGAAAAAGCTGAAGCCTTACGCCGCGAAATTGCAAAATTATGCCAGCAACTAGAAAAACCGCTCAAAATTATGGAAGTATGCGGTGGGCATACCCATTCTATATTTAAGTATGGCATTGAAGAAATTTTACCTGAGTCCGTTGAATTAATACATGGGCCTGGTTGTCCAGTATGCATAATGCCAAAGGGGAGGTTAGATGATGCGATCGCAATCTCTCAAAATGATAACGTCATTCTAGCTACATTTGGCGATACTATGCGAGTTCCTGGTTCCAAAACTAGCCTGCTGCAAGCCAAAGCTATAGGCGCAGATATCCGCATGGTGTACTCTCCCCTAGATAGCCTGCAAATTGCTAGAGATAACCCCAATAAAGAAGTTGTCTTTTTTGCCCTAGGCTTTGAAACCACAGCTCCTAGCACCGCCTTCACCATCCTGCAAGCAGCAGCCGAAAACATTCATAACTTTAGTATGTTTTGTAATCACGTCCTCGTGATTCCTGCCCTTCAAGCACTACTAGATAATCCTGATTTGCAACTCGATGGATTTGTCGGCCCTGGTCATGTCAGCATGGTAATAGGTACTGACCCTTATCAATTTATTTCTCAACAATATCAGAAACCAATTGTTATCTCAGGATTTGAACCTTTAGATATTCTCCAATCAATTTGGATGCTGTTGCAACAACTAGTAGAAAATCGTTGTGAAGTTGAAAACCAATATAACAGAATAGTACAAAAAGCCGGGAACACAGCAGCACTGCAAGCTATAAACAAAGTTTTTGTTGTGCGAGAAAGTTTTGATTGGCGCGGCTTAGGTGAAATTCCCTATTCAGGTTTAAAAATTCATCCTGAATATGCACAATTTGATGCCGAACTTAAATTTACCATTCCTAATCTCAAAGTTGCCGATCATAAAGCTTGTCAATGTGGAGAAATTCTCAAAGGCGTCTTGAAACCTTGGGAATGCAAAGTATTCGGTACAGCTTGCACTCCCGAAACACCCATTGGTACTTGTATGGTATCTTCCGAAGGTGCTTGTGCAGCATATTACAAATATGGACGACTCTCTACTATTGCCAAGAGAACAATGACAGAAAAACCAAAGATACCCCTAACTCAAAAACCTCTCCCCGCTTGCGGCATCTCTTTGGATTAACATACCCTTCAAATACTCTGTATTCCTCTGTATTCCTCCGCGTTCCTTTGCGTTTTAATATTAATCCTCAATTTTAATATGAATATTTCCCCCACTAACTCACCACAAAATCCCCTATTTCAAAAAATAGAACAAGTCCGCCGTCGCCAAGGTAAAGTGCAAGATACTCATATCAATCTCGCACATGGTAGCGGTGGTAAAGCCATGCGCGACTTAATAGACGATATCTTTATCAGTAGTTTTAATAACCCGATTCTCTCACAATTAGAAGACCAAGCCAGTTTCAATTTAGCCAGCCTCATGCAACAGGGAGACAGACTCGCCTTTACCACTGATTCTTATGTTGTAGACCCTTTATTTTTTCCAGGTAGTGATATTGGAGAATTAGCTATTAACGGCACAGTTAATGATTTAGCTGTCAGTGGTGCTAAACCCTTATATCTTACTTGTAGCGTCATTTTAGAAGAAGGACTACCTATAGAAACCTTACGACGTGTCGCTATAAGTATGAAAAGAGCCGCGCAAAAAGCTGGCGTCCAAATTGTTACTGGTGACACAAAAGTTGTACATCGAGGTGCTGCTGATAAACTATTTATTAATACTGCTGGAATTGGTGTGATTCCCACAGGTATTACTGTTTCTGCCCACAATATTCTACCTGGAGATAGAATAATTATTAATGGAGAATTGGGGAATCATGGGGCAGCAATTTTAATTGCTCGTGGGGAATTGGCATTAGAAACTAATATAGAAAGTGACTGTCAGCCATTACATGGTTTAGTAGAAACTATCTTGAAAGTCTGTCCTGAAGTTCATGCTATGCGAGATGCCACACGCGGCGGTTTAGCCACAGTTTTAAATGAATTTGCCCTCAGTTCTGATGTAGGAATTTGTCTTTATGAACAGTCTATTCCAGTGCGTGAAGAGGTAAAAGGAGTTTGCGAAATTCTCGGTTTAGACCCTTTATATTTGGCGAATGAAGGTAAGTTAGTAGTAGTGGTGAAACAGGAAAATGCTGATACTGTTTTATCAGCTATGAAATCCCACCCAGCAGGAAAAGATGCTTGTATTATTGGCGAAGTTATTTCTTCACCTCCTGGCATTGTCTTGTTAAAAACAGCTTTTGGCACAGAACGTATTGTTGATATGTTAGTAGGCGAACAACTGCCAAGAATTTGTTGATACTTTATAGATATTTTTTATGCATGAACTAGGAATCACACAAAATATTGTGGCTATTGTAACTGAACATGCCAAAGGTAAAAAAGTGCAACGTGTTCTATTAGAAATTGGTAAACTTTCAGCTATTATGCCTGATGCTATACAATTTTGTTTTGATATTTGTTCTCAAAATACAGTTTTAGCAGGGGCAATATTAGAAATTAAGGAAATTCCTGGCTTAGGGCAATGTCGCCAGTGCGGTGCAGAAGTTCCTTTAGACAAGCCCTTTGGTATCTGTAAATGCGGTATGCAATTAGATTTAATAACTGGTGAAGAACTAAAAATTAAGGAAATAGAGATAGAGGAAGTATGTGTATAACCTGCGGTTGTTCTGATGATGGCGAAACCAAAATAACCAATTTGGAAGCAAGTAACCTTGAACACCACCATCATACTCACACTTTAGCTGATGGCACTGTTATCACCCATTCTCACAGTCACGATACTCAAACTGAAGCATCTCAAATTCATGCCAAAGTACACGGCACAACTATATCTTTAGAACAAGATATTTTAGCAAAAAATAATCTCATAGCAGCCCAAAATAGAGGATGGTTTAAAGGACGAAATATTCTCGCCCTAAATTTAATGAGTTCTCCTGGTTCAGGTAAAACAACTCTCTTAACTAAAACTATTAATGATTTAAAGCATCAATTGTCTATCAGTGTTATTGAAGGTGACCAAGAAACGATTAACGATGCTCAGAAAATTAAAGAAACAGGCTGTAAAGTTATCCAAATTAATACTGGAACTGGCTGTCATCTCGATGCATCAATGATAGACAGAGGTTTACAGCAACTGAACCCATCGCTGAACTCGGTGGTGATGATTGAGAATGTTGGTAATCTGGTTTGTCCAGCCTTATTTGATTTGGGAGAACTTTTCAAAGTAGTGATTCTCTCTGTCACTGAGGGAGAAGATAAGCCGATAAAATATCCTCACATGTTCCGCGCTAGTGACATAATGATTCTCACTAAAATTGATTTACTGCCTTATGTACAATTTGATGTTCAAAAGTGCATAGAATATGCTCAACAAGTAAATCCCCAAATTCAGATTTTTCAAGTTTCTGCAACTACGGGAATAGGATTAGATAGTTGGTATAAATGGCTAGCTCAAAATGTAGCAGACTAGTCAACCCTATTTCTTAGACTTCTTGCATAAATCAAAAAAAGAACCCCACCCCACCTTTGACGTAAGTCAAAGGTGGGGTGGGGGTGGGGTGTTAGGGGACTTTTGCAAGAGGTCTATTGTCTAACTGCTAAGATGGACTTACGAAAAATTAAGGGTTTAAAACCTGCTTGCGATCGCATCTCAAAAGATTTAAATTGGTAAAGTGCGATGGGCTACGCCCCGCCGGAGGCGATCGCAAATATTCCTACTGTTGATCAACCTAATGCTGGTTTAGTGAAAATCGTCAGTAAAACAGGGCCTAATAAATAGTGGTGACTTAAAGACGATAGTCCGGCAGCAGAACCTAGGGCTTCACGACTTTCTCGGCTGTAGAATCTAATTCTAGCAGGAGAGGCTGCCGCCAACTCAGATGCTACCTCGCTGATGGAGGTGATATCAACCAAGTAGAACCTTCCACCAGGAGTAAGTACCCGCGCCACCTCATTCAAAACCTGTTTTGGTTCCGAATAGTGTAAGAAACTGATAGTGTTAAAAACAGCATCAAATTGACCATCGGCAAAGGGAAGAGACTCAGCTTTGCCCTCAACATAGATTAAACGCGGATGGTGGCGGTTTCTCTGTCTTGCTACCCGTAACATCTGAGGAGAAAAATCCAATCCAGTACCGCGCAAGTCGGGAATTTCAGTTGCTAGACGTTCCAGTAAGCGTCCGGTACCACAGCCTAAGTCAAGTACATTTGGCCGATTTGGTAAATCAACTTTTGACAGTAACCGTTTGTGGATGGCTTGATAAATAACCGAAGGAAAGAGCGTATCATAGCTCGATGCCCAGCGGTCAAAAAGTTGTTTTTTGTTACTTAAAAAATTACTAATCATTAGTTTTCGCAGCTATCTAGCTGACTCCCTTGACTGAATAATTACTAATTCGTAATACTAGCCTCCGGTGAGAAGCAAGCTACGTAATTCGTAATTAGATAGGTACAAGCCCTAGTCCGTGTTTTCTTGCCTCGCCGACACCCTAAAGGGTGCGGCTACAGGAACGAAGTCCGCGCAAGCGGACTAGGAAAAATCAAGATTTTAAGCCTGCAAAAGCAGGCTTTGTTCCTGTAGCCTCAGGCTTTAGCCTGAAGGCTTGTAGGGTTTGAAAATACGCCCTAGGGCTGGTACAAGCCTCCACTGATTGCAACTACGAATTACGTACAGAAGAGTGCATCGGAGGCTCTATTATCAATTACGAATTATTTTGACTAATTCTCTAAAACTTGACGAATACGCCGCTCTAAGCGTTCGAGATCCAGGCCACCTTCATCACGACTAATGCGACGCACAGTCGAGTTAACATTGGTTAGGTCTATCAGTAAATCTTGGAGAATTTCTTGCTGTTGACGTGCTTGGGTAACTTCTCGTGGTTCCTGCACTAAGTCACGCACGATAGTATCTTCAGCCCGCGAGGCGACAATGGGGTCGCTTTGCCCTTGTATATTAACAAAAGTTCGTCGCCCAGGCCCGCGTTCTTCTTCAATGGGTATTACTGCTGTAACCTGATCTGAGCGGACATATTTTCCGAATCCCAGATGGACTAGCACTGATGACTGTATTTTCATTTAAAAGAAAGTTTATTTGGGAATATACTTCTATTTTAACTTCTACTTTAATAGCCAAGAGCTAGAACTAGAACGGGTTCTACGCAATTAAGAGTAGTAGTTCCACGTTGCAAATAAGGTGCTATTGAATAAGTTTTTGTCAGAGCCAAAATCAAGACAGGCAAACCGCTACGTTGGGCTAGGTAAATTATCAGGATCTATGCCGAGAGAGCGTAAATACTGTGCTAACTGTTCAGCCCGGATTCGTTCTTGTTCTGCTCGAATTCGTTCTTGTTCTGCCTGTTCTTCTGCCATCAAATAGCGATCGCCCTGTTTATCATACCAAGACAATAACTCCTGTTGAATACCAGCTACTATACCTTGGTATCGCCCAATTCCCAAACCCACTTCTGGCATCCAATAGGGTTCACCTATCTGTAATTGGTAATTACCATCTATCAACTTATACACTTCAAACGGTTGATGTTGGTCGCGTCGCCAAAATTCTGGATTGTAAATTACATAGTACAACACACCGAGTTTTGCGTAGATAGCTATTTTCTCATCATATTCACCCCCAGGTGTGTGAGATACCATCTCCAAAGTGAGTATTGGAACTACCTCGTTTTCTTCCCAAACTGCGTAACTTTTGCGAGATTTCCCACCTTTTTTGCGTTCTACTCCCAAACTTAAAAAGCCATTTGGCACTACAGGTACTCTGGGATTAATCCCTGTAGTGTGATACACTGCCATATCTACGCCGAAGTACCAATCCATTCGATTTGCCCAAATGGAATTTAGCAAAAACAGTAAAACATTGGGCAAAAAATTCTGGTCTTCATTATCCACAGGTGTATCATCTGAGCAAGGCAGTTCATCAGTAGTCGGTAACGCTTGTTTGAGATCGGGTGAGAACATAACCTTTGTCTCGATGGCGTTGAGTTCTTTGATTATAAAAGAATTTAATATAACCAATTCGCCCAACCAATAAACCTGTAGAGACGTTGCAATGCAACGTCTCTGTATTAATTTAAAGCAATGCAACGTCTCTGTATTAATTTAAAGCAATGCAACGTCTCTGTATTAATTTAAAGCCAATCTCGATAAGCCGAGATTTCATTCACACTAATTTCAAAGGGCATCCCTTTACCAAATGGGGGATAAACCCGAATTTTAGCGTCACTGCTAAACCGCTCTAGTCGATTCCCTAACTGAGGAATATTGCTGACTATATGCCAGTAAGATACTATCTCAGGGCAATCGATTATCAATGTCAAAGTAGTGGCATTTGTTGTGAGATACCACTGACAACTAGACAATAGTACTTGGGTAATGCGATCGCAGGCTAGATAAAAGCATCTGCCAGTAGATTGTTCTAGTTCTAGACGCAGCATTCCATCCTGTTTTGTCACCTCAACTGGTGGCAAATCATCTGGAGGAAGCAAAGATAGTTTAGACATAATTCCGCACCTATTGGTTATAGCGCGTCAAACTCTCAAGGTTTTTTTGCCGATTTAAAGATGAGGGTTTGAGTGCTAGCGTACCTAAATTTAATTCATGCTGAAATTTCTTGGTTTTGTCTCGACATGTTCCCAGATCACCAATCATTGAGTTTTTTCCTCAAAAATGGCGCGACTAGCACAGGAGTGTTGATTTTCGTAATTGCAGGAAAGCCCGGTTTTCATGATTTGCGTAGACGCGTACTCTTGCAAAGAAGCAAGCTACGCGGAGCGTCTCGTTGGCGCAGCCTCTCGTAGAGAAGAGAAGCGGCTTGTCGTTAGACATCGCGCTTTATACACACTGTAGGCGATCGCTACTTTAGTTTGCAACCCACTGCAACTCCAACCAGAAGCGTGGATTGTTTTGCTTGATCTTCGACATTGGGTCACGCAACAATCGCTTGGCATTCATGCAGACTACTTGCACTAGACCCATGTTGTCTGCTACTTCCCTGAGTATTTCTTTTTGGGCTTGCACGCAGGAAATCATTTCGTCAGAACAATAAATCCCTATATATTGCAAGCGCCTAGCAGGTCGTCCCCAAAAACAGGTGATGACTTTCACATAACACCCGTCCAGTAATTCCCCGGTTTTTGGATAGTAATGGTTGACGACTCTTGTGAACTCTTTAGCTAGGATATCTTCAGCAATCATTGTAACTGATATTTCTGTAGCGTCCATCACGCTATTTAATATAACATAATTTTGTCAGTTAAATATGATAATCTAACGTATTTTTTCAAAAAAATATTAAATTTTACCTACAATTAAAGGAGGTGTACCTTATTTAGTTACACCTCCCGTTTAGTTATCGGACTTTTTGAAAAAACCCCAAAATATTTGTTTTCAGTATAAGTCAGCTATACTGAAATCTTCTTATCTTCCAAACAAAAATTATATTCACTCAAAACCTTCTATAGCAATCCTATTTGAATTATGAAAATTATTGAACCGCCCTTCGGGTTTAGCAGTTCCTCATGGGGGAAACCCCCAAGACCGGACTGCTTCACCAAGCCGCCAAGAGGAGGACAGTTGCGTGGGCGGGTTTCCTGACTTGAGCAAACTGTCCGTCGCCAAGAGAATAAAGAAAGAAGTTCATGAAACATTTAGGAATGCTATAGCATATCAAAAATTAGGAATTAAAATAAAGTGTATTTAATTTACATATCCTAATTTTGAGAGAAGTCTGTAAACGTTCCTGTGGCTACTCACTACGGGGAAGCTAGCTACGCAAAGCGTCCCGTAGGGAAGGATTTCAAGACAGGCATTAGAACTTCGTGATTCTCAAGTTTGAATTCTTAATTACTATCATCGAGCATTGCGTTCTGACACTAAGACCTCTGCTACGATATCTGGAATATTTATGAAGTCCATAAATCCTTCAGAACCACGGATAGGTGAAATAAATGTATAGTTTGGATCACAGACTCCGTTATCATAAACTTGAATAAACCACCTATCTGGAAATCCTTCTACACCCAGTTCTACAATGTACCAGCTTTCCCCAATGAGGCGAGAGTTAAAGATTGTGAACCACGCTCTATTTTCTTCTGACATGTTCCAATCTGCCATGAGAAGTTCTAAAGCTATTTGTCCTGCATCAGTTGAAGTCAATAGCATTTTTACTCCTTATTAGAAACTTCAGGAACTTCAGGATACAATCCCAACTGTTTAGCTAATTCACGCCCTACAAAGAATAAAAACTGGGCACCATCTTGATTGCCTTCATGGGCGAACATGGTTGCTACTTGTAACATTGTCTCCACTAAGCCAGAATCAATCAATTCTGGCTTAGATTCCAAAACTTCTGGTTCTTGACCATTGGGACATTTGAGTAACTCATCAATCAGATTAAAATATAGCTGTTGGCGTTGTTCTGTCATGGTAATTTTGGTGATTGTGAGAGAAGTTTGGTTGCCAAGTTTTGACGAACAAAACTTCAGTGATTGTTTACTGCTCGATACTTTGCTGCCAAAGTCTTTCTAACATTTCGACTTGTTCTTTTAAGACAGCAGCACGATAAAAAAGATATCTGTCGTAGAAAATAATCCCTAACCCAACACAAATAGGAGTCAATACGAAAAACCATTGCAATATAGTGGCAAGTTTATATTGCTCACCAATAGTCAGCATTTGATTAACCACATTGCGGTTAGAAGATTGTAAGGGAGCTTTAAGTTGAGAAGAATGTGTACTATTTAGCAGGAGAGACAAGTTACTACTGTTGTTAACTTCGCAAGCTACATTCTGTGGTTTAACTAACTCTATATGTCGCTCCCAAACTACACTAAATACTACTAGCACTGGAGAAAGCACTACAAAAGTAACTACGCAAACCGTGAGAACATTTAAAAGTTTGACTCTCATATTGGCTCTCCCTTGCTAGGTAGTATGCACCCAGTAAGAAAATATCTTTTCCTATTTATCTAAGTAGCTACTTATTTCTACTTATCAAGCAGTTTTGATACTAAAGATATGTGTAAACGGTAATTCTCAGAATCGCTAGTTGTCAGTTTTTTCTCTAATTAGCACTGACTACTTTCTATCCATTGACAAATTTACCAACTTTACTAACTTTTTCACAAAAAGTAGAACTATAAGGTTAGAACTAACGCACTCAGATCCTGTAATGTGGGTTTCATCCTACAGTCAAAAGAGGGATTAAGAAGTCCCCCCTCGTTCGCTAGACTTTCGCCTTGGAATTTCGGGGGGTAGAGGGGAATCTCTGCGTAAATCCTATACGTTTTATATCAGTCCCCTCTCCACACAACAGTTTATCTCAGTCGGATTAAGATTATTAAATTTATTAAAATAGTACTCAAAGCCTGCAATTCTTATCTGATAAGTCTTACAAAAATTCGTTGGGGTATGGGTGCTAGTATTTTTGGGCTGGGGTTCTAGTATTTATCAGATAAGGTTCTGGTATTTCTGTACTCAACCTCAAAGCAATGTAGGCAATGGTAAACGACGCTTTTTCTTTCAGTTATTTGGAGTTATAACCTGTACTCAAAAAAAAATCGATGTCTCTTGATCAAGATAGACTGAGTAATTGGAAAAAACAATTAATTTTTTAAAACTAATTTAGGTTTCATAACAAATAGAAATTTTTAAAATTAAATTCTGATATTTTGCACATAACCTTGGTTGATTTTTACGAGCCTTGGTTAGTAAACAAAAGCTTCAATAACTGTATTTCAGGACTAAACACGAAAGTGAGCAATTACAAATGGTATAATCTAAGTGTGGCAAGCAAACTCTTGTCTATAGCAAAAACGAATTGAAACATCTCACAAAAGTTCCTCATAAACTTCTATATTTTATGGTTTAGTTAGAATACATAGTCTATGCACTAAACTGCACATTAAATAAACAAAAGCTTATTGTTACAAGTAAATACTTTGGATAAATTTAGGATTTTTAGGAGTTAAAGAATGCGAATTGCTAAAGACGTAACAGAACTTATTGGACGAACTCCTTTAGTTCAGCTAAATAAGATTCCTCAAGCTGAGGGAGTAGTAGCGAGGATAGTTGTCAAACTAGAAGGTATGAATCCAGCGGCTTCGGTGAAAGACCGCATTGGAGTGAGTATGGTAATCTCAGCAGAGGCAGAGGGTTTGATTGAGCCTGGGAAAACCATTTTAGTAGAGCCTACCTCAGGTAATACCGGAATTGCTCTAGCGATGGTAGCAGCGGCGCGTGGCTACCGTTTGATTTTGACTATGCCAGAGACGATGAGCCAAGAACGACGGGCTATGCTCAGAGCCTATGGTGCAGCTTTAGAGTTGACACCAGGTGCGGAGGGGATGCGGGGAGCAATTCGCAAAGCCGAAGAAATTGTGGCGAATACTCCCAATACTTATATGCTGCAACAGTTTCGTAACCCAGCTAATCCCCAAGTTCACCGCGAAACCACCGCAGAAGAAATTTGGGCGGATACAGATGGGGAAGTAGATATCGTCATTGCTGGGGTAGGTACTGGTGGAACGATTACTGGCGTTGCAGAGGTACTTAAACAACGCAAGGGTCGTTTTCAAGCGATCGCAGTTGAACCCAGCAACAGCCCAGTTCTCTCTGGTGGTGAAGCCGGGCCACATAAAATTCAAGGTATTGGGGCGGGATTTGTCCCAGATGTTCTCCGCCTGGAATTGGTTGATGAAGTAATTAGAGTTAGCGATGAACAGGCGATCGCATTTGGACGACGGCTAGCAAAAGAAGAAGGATTATTATCTGGTATATCCTCTGGTGCTGCTTTATGTGCCGCTATTCAAGTAGGTAAACGTCCAGAAAATGCTGGACGTTTAATTGTGATGATTCAGCCTTCTTTTGGCGAACGTTACCTCAGCACACCCATGTTTCAAGACTTGTCTTTAGAAACTGCTGGCGTCCGTTGAGGAGAGTGGGGGAAGCAGGGGGAGATGAGGGAGTAACATTCTTCCTCATTCCCTAATCCACTAATAGACATCTCCAGAAATTAAATATGCGTTACCCAGAACCCTTGTAGAGACGTAGCAGTGCTACGTCTCTACATTCTTTTTCGGAGATGTCTAATGTTTACACTTACCTTGATGGTGGTGTTCATGATCGTGACCATGAGCGCCGTGGGAACAGTTTTGCAAATCCTGTTTCATCAGGCTTTCGCTGATTTCCTGTAAGGACTCATCCACAGGCTTTAAGCCAATCCAAGCATCAATCATTTCTACATCAAAACCCACTTCGCGGCGTAGGCTTTGCCCGCCGGAGGTATCGCCTACTTCTAACAAAGGACGGCGAATTAACATCGGATCTTTTAGCATTAGCAGCAAGGCGGTTTCTTCATCCGTTTTTTCGGGAACCACCTCACCAGATTTTACCCGTGGAGCGGAGCGGTTAAACCATTCGGCTACGGGGCGATCGCCAAAAAATGAGCGCAAACGTTCAACTGTCCAAGGTTCTGTCAGCAGGCTGTATGCAACTACCTCATGTCCGGCAGCAGTTAGCAAAACTTTTTGCTTGACGCCACCTTTACAGCCTGGTTTGCTATAAAAAATTACTCTTGCCATTCAACTGCCTCCTAGTAGAATACAGGTCGTTTGTAGGGGCGTAGATCTGTGCATTGGTGGTGTCAACTTAAGCTCAAACCGTTGTCCCACAGACGTTATACCCCACCCCTCAATCCCCTCCCCTTGGTAAGGGGAGGGGAGGTTTTGCGTCAGCAAAGCCGGGGTGGGGTAAATCGGGATTGATTGGTAATTGAGTAAGTTTTATCTAACGTCATTACAAGGTTTTTACGTTAAGTTGACACGTATGAGATCTGTGCGCCCCTACTGTCAGGACTTACGCCAAATCATGAAAAAACGTTCGCATAGCGTGCCGGAGGCATACCGCAAAGGACGCTAAGAGTTTTGGAAATCTCTTGCGTAAGCCCCTACTGTGTAATGCTAAAAATTTCTAGCACTCTGCTTAACCGGGTCAAACTCGAATCTTTCTTTCGGATCAGTTTCCCCATAAATATTAAAGGTTACAGTTGGTTCATCACCCACTGCTTGCACACTGTGAATTGCATCTGGAGTGAAGCTAATAATATCTCCAGGAAATAGAGTTATCTGTCCCGTAGGTTCAATTTTGTCCTCACACTCTGGGCTGTGGGTACGTTGCCAAAAAGTGTTTTTTTCCTGGCCTTTTAACACCGCCACTATTCCCCACGTCCCATGATTATGAATGGTTGACATCGTTCCTGGTGCAAATGTTACCGTTTGCACTGTCAACGGAAAACCTAATTCATCGTATAGGAGTGAAACAGAGATTCCCGTACTTGGAGAAGGTTCTAAATATTGGCTTTGTACCCAGTATGAATTTACAATCAAGCGCCTCACCAACATGCGGATTTCTGACAGACAACTTGATTCGTCGTCTGTACTCTTGAGAACGTCTTCCACCTCAGTTAAAAACCGATAAAGGCGATAATTATCTCTCAATAAATCCCATGCTCTCACCGATTTGCAGACTTGATACTGACCGTCTCCAGTTACCAGCCAATCCCTACCTTTCATAACCTTTAAAACATTAGTTGAGAAGATTGCGGCACAATAAATGGAGGTGGGGGAGAGAAGGAGGGAATATTCGTCGTCAAAGGAGGCATATTGGAGACAGGGAAAACAGGTAAAAGAGGAGTATTGGAATTGCCAAATGTGGAGAGGAGATTAGACAAATAGGAGTTATTCATGATTGTTGAAGGTTAATCGTTGACTAAATTAATCGTCTTCTTCTGCTGGACGTGTCAAAATATCTAGGAGAATTCCAGCACCGAAGTCATTTTTGGCATCAATTTCCTTGACTCTGGTACTTATTTCTTTGGCTTGGTCTATTTCTCCTAATTTTGCTAATACCAATCCCGAAGCAGCATAAGCATTCAAGTACAATCTGATTTGGGGGTCTTCTCGCCGCTTGAATAATAGTGGCTTCAGTCTTTCCCAATCATCAGGAAGATTTTCTGCTTCTTTTATTTTATCTATTAATTTGATTGTTGTTTGTAGCGCAAGTGGATAATTATTTTTATAGTAGAAAAACCTATAGGCTGCTACCAAAACATCTGAATTATCATCAGTTTTTGATAAAGCTTGTTGAATATATTTTTCTGACTCTGATGTATTTTCCCAAGTTTGTGCTGCCAATATTAATAAGCTTTTGATGTCTTCAGGAACCTGGAACCATGAGAAGCGATTTGCATCAACTTGCATAATTCTTTGGGGAATGGGGAATGGGGAATGGGGAATGGGGAATAGGGAATGGGGAATGGGAGAGTGGGAGAGTGAGGGAGTGGGGGATTAGGGACTAGGAACTAAATTCTCCCCAGTATCCAGTCCCCAGTACCCAGTCCCCAGTCTCCAGTCCCTTAAAACAGTGTGAGAATGTACACTAGAGTAAACAGAACAATCCAGATAATGTCTACGAAGTGCCAGTAAATTTCTGCCATTTCAATGAAAGTATGATTGGTTGCAGAATAAGTACCGGGACGACGCGATCGCCACAACACACCTAAAATCAATAACAGTCCCACAAATACGTGCAAACCGTGGAACCCAGTCATGATATAAAAGCAGTTGGCGAATACGTTGGTAGTCAAACCATATCCTAAAGTCGAATACTCATAAGCCTGACCAAGCAAGAAAACTGCGCCCATGATTGCAGTAATTGCATACCAAAACTGCATTCCCTTGACATCATTCTTTTTAATCGCCGTATCACCGAAGTGAATGACGAAACTACTCGACACCAGAATAATGGTGTTAATTGTTGGTAACAAAAGTTCTACTTCAGTTCCTTCGGGAGGCCAAACATCTGTCATCCCTCGGAAGAACAAATAAGTGGCAAAAAATCCCCCAAACATTAGGGATTCAGAGGCGAGGAACGTCAACAGTCCCCAGACTCTTAAATCTGGATGATGTTCTTCGTGATGTTCTGCGTTAGTCGTCGCTATGGTCATATTGTTGACCCCTTAAGTAAAAGAAACTTTAACATTCAACCTTTGTGTCTTTGTGTTTTTTAACCACGAAGACACTAAGTGCATCTCACCATTAATAAGGGTTGGAAATACTAACTGTAGGTTGGGTTAAGCGGAGCGAAACCCAACAAGCGCGCAAACGTTGGGTTACCCTGCGGTCAGCCGCCTCCGGCGTCTACGTGACTCAAACGCCAGGTGCTACAACTGCCGGAACCTCCCGTTCGCCCTACAGCCCTTTAGGCATCCTACGGCAGGCGTCTCCCCGAGTGAGAAGTTCTGAATCTCTTTCAGAGAGGCTGCGCCAACGGAGGAAGCCTCCGCTCAGACTTCTCACCGCAACGTACTGGCTCCCCAACCTACAAAAAATTAAATTTCGACCCTTTTTTAGAGTGACGTGTACTAAGACACAAAAAATTAGGCACTAACTTCCGGCGTTGCAGTTGGCTGTAGTTCTACACTATGACCATGACCGTAGTCATAAGGGCCGTGGGTGACAACCGGCAATACTTCCCAATTTTCAATTGCGGGTGGTGAGCTAGTTGTCCATTCTAAGGTCAAAGCTTGCCAAGGATTATCACCTGCCAAAGCTCCTTTGCTCCAACTGTAGATAATGTTGATGGCGAAAGGAATTACCGATATCCCCAAAACAAATGAACCAAAGGTGCAAATTTGATTGAGATCGATAAATTGCGGATCATACATTGCCACTCTTCGGGGCATTCCTTGCAAACCCAACTCGTGCATGGGTAAGAAAGTCAGATTAGTGCCGATGAAAGTGAGGACAAAGTGAACGCGACCCCAAGTTTCATTCAGCATCCGTCCGGTCATTTTGGGGAACCAGTGGTAAATGCCGGCATAAATGCCAAACACGGAACCGCCAAATAAAACGTAGTGGAAATGTCCTACTACATAATAAGTATCGTGGACGTGAATATCAAAGGGAGCTGTTCCCATCGTCACACCACTTAAGCCGCCCATGACAAACATAGACAACAAGCCAATGGCGAAGAGCATGGCGCTGGTGAAACGGATTTTACCACCCCAGAGAGTAGCAACCCAGCCAAAAATCTTGACGCCAGTGGGAACCGCAACGATGAGGGTAGAGATAGTGAAGAACATCCGCATCCAACCGGGTGTGCCGCTGGTAAACATGTGGTGTACCCAGACGAACAAACCGACAACGCAGATTGCCACGCTAGAATAAGCGATCGCTTTATAACCGAAAATCGGCTTACGGGCGTGAGTTGGAATCACCTCGGACATAATGCCGAAGATGGGCAGAATCATTAAATATACTGCTGGGTGGGAATAAAACCAGAATAAGTGCTGGTAGATAACAACGTTACCGCCTGCATCTGGTTTAAAGAAGGAAGTACCAAAGTTGAGGTCAAATAATAGCAGAATTAAACCCGCTGCTAATACAGGTGTAGAGAGAAGCGCGAGGATAGAGGTGGCTAAGATTGCCCAGCAGAACAAGGGTACTTGATCCCATTTCATGCTAGGAACTTTCATCATCAAAATGGTGATCACAAAGTTCAATGAACCCAAAATCGAGGAAGTTCCCACCAAAACGATCGCAAGTATCCACATTGTTTGAGCAATGGGCGCTGTCACCAGGCTTAAGGGTGGGTAAGCTGTCCAACCAGATTGCGAACCGCCAAAGATGAAGCTACCTAAAATTAATGCGCCTGCTGGTGGATTTAACCAGAAAGCGATCGCGTTTAGCTTCGGGAAAGCCATATCCCTAGCGCCAACCATCAACGGCACCAGATAGTTACCAAATCCCCCAATCGCACTAGGAACGATCCACAGAAAAATCATGATTGTCCCATGATTAGTCATGAAAGCGTTATACATATTGGGGTCGAGCAAGTCTGCATCTGGTGTTGCTAACTCGGCACGAATAGCGATCGCCATCAATCCACCGATCAAATAAAACACAAACGCCGTCACGAGGTATTGAATACCAATAACCTTGTGGTCAACATTAAATGTAAAGTAGTCCTGCCATTTCCACGCTTGGGGATGGGAGGCGTGAGCAACCACCATTTCCGGTTTATTTCCTTGTGGTGGTGTATTCCGTGGAAATTCTACCTTTGTCATATTTTTTCACCGCTACGCAGAGTCCAGGGTCAAACGTCCAAAGTAATTAAATTTGACTCTTGACTCTTGACTCTTGACTCTTGACTCTTGACTCTTGAACTTTGCACAGACGCGATTAATTGCGTCTCTACCCTCGACTGTTGTACAGACGCGATTAATCGCGTCTCTTGACCATTGACTCCAGAGTTGCTGCACTAATTCCCATATCGTGGGTATGGGGAGCAAGAAACTCTGATGTAGATAAGTCAGCAGGGTTAATTGCAACAACTTGATGTCCATCTTGCTGTTGAGCAATCTGGTTTTCTGTCCGCCAGGCATCATATTCTTCTGGCGTGTGGACAATTACCTGTGTCCGCATGGAACCGTGATATCCACCGCATAGTTCAGCACAAACTACGGGATATGTACCTGGTCTGGTAGCCACAAATCGGAGTTCGGTAGGAATACCGGGAAGCGCATCTTGCTTCAACCGGAAGTTCGGCACCCAGAACGAATGAATCACATCCTGTGCTGAAAGATTGAGTTGTACATCAGCACCTACGGGAATGTGCAATTCCCCAGAGGTAATCCCACTATCGGGATAGTTAAATATCCAGGCGTATTGTATCCCTTTGACATCAACAACCAAGTCGGCTGTTTTGCCTAATGTATTGGGAGAAGCGCCGATGCCAATAGTTGGGGCAATTGTCGGGGTAGTTGCAGATTCAGAGGTGTCAGTTAAAGTAGCTGCAAGAGCGGTTCCCGGCATGTGAGCAACATGAGCTGAGGAATGAGGATGACCCGCAGGTTCAAAGCCTCCCATTCTGTTAAAAACATCTACACTATAGATGCCCAAGGCCAGCACAATAAATGTTGGGATTGCTGTCCAAAAAACTTCTAAGGGTAAGTTGCCTTCTACTGGTACGCCGTCAGTATCATCACCCTGACGGCGACGAAACTGAATCAAAAAAAGCACAATGGTTCCTTCTACCACCAAGAAGAGTGCGATCGCAATGGTAAACATGATATTGAAAAATCCGTCTACCAAAGGCGCTTGTAGCGATGCTTGCACCGGCAATAGAGTGTGGTTTTGACCAATCCAAACGCTAATAGCTGTGACTGCTATCCCAGCAATCAGAGTCCATAGCGAAACAGGAATTTGTTGCATATATGCTACCTGCTTTGTAAAACGTGTTTAGGTACTGGGTATTGGGGACTGGGGACTGCGTATTGGGAAGAATTTAGTTCCCAGGTACTAGTCCTAATTCTTAATCCTCACTCCCTAGTCCCTAGTCCCTAATTCCCATTTTTTTTTCACTTATTAACTTTCTAACGCGCACTTCAAAAAAAGGGGGGAAACTTCCAGATTTTTTCATATCTTTCCCCCATAAAATTACAAATTATCTTTCAACTCCTATAAAAAAGGAGCCTCCTTTTTACAGAAAAGCTTGTTGTTCTCAGAGGACACATTTAGTCCTAATATTGATTAGGCTATATTAGCAGCAAGTTTAGATTTGTTAATAGTTAACAATTACGATTTACGGATTTGTTTACTGCGAACTTTTAGGCTAGTTCCAGTAAATACTTAGCATTCCCCTCAAGTTACCTTGCTTGATGCGTAGGGCGTCAGTGTAGCCTTTCATAGAGATGCCTTTGCTGTAAGAATCGCACTTTTCGTGAACAGTGCCTCCTTGAACAACAACTTTAATTAATTCCAAAAACCTTAATTGCTTAATGCAACATGGGTGTAGCAGTTCTTTGGACAAATCCGCGCACAAGCTTCACAACCAATACAATTTTCTGGATAACCAACTGCCATTACTTTGCGTTCAATTTCATCATCATCTTCGTCCTCTACAAATTCGCCTTCTTCGTTTAATGCCTTCAAACTCAGCACATTGTACCCGCATACTTTAACGCATCTGCCACAGCCGATACATTTATCTTTGTCAATTTCTTGAGCAAATTTTGGTGTCCAAGTTTTACCACCGTATGTCAAACCTGTTAGTTGTGCCATGAACGAACTCCGGGCAGTTTTGCCTACTAATTTATTGGTACTATTATTCTCATACTATCCTAATGTTTTCTGTTTTTGATATTAGTTAACTAATTTTTTTCATCAAATTTTGATATTTTTTGGTCTAAGTTTGCTTGGTTTTTTGATTCCAATTGCATAGATGAAATTCATTGCCAATAACTATTATGCAGTCTTAAATAGTCAAATGCTTATATAGCATTCATTACAGCATTTCAATAGTGGTCTTAAGCTTAAAGTTAAATAACCACAGTTTCCTAGAAGAAATAAAGGAATAAATAGTATTTACAGCGAATACAACTACATCTATAAAATTGATGAGATTATTTTTCAAATATTTCTTTTCTTTCGAGCAATAAAATGTATATTAAACAGTGTTTGTATATACAAAATTACATGTTTATTAGTTACATTTTGATAGACGCAATGTGTATTATGCAAGCTTATTATTCTCAGTTTATATTTCATTTTAATAACTACACAAATGCTGATAAGATAAATATTATTTCTCCAGTTTATTTTCCATAATCAACTAAGCTAATTACGAAAAAAAGTGTAATATTTATAGCAGAATATTAGTACCTATTAAATATTAAAATTATTAATAACTCAAATGTAGACTAATCGTAATAAGTTGAGATGGTTTCTCAAAACACTGCGGGTAAGGTTTTGTAGTCAAAAAGAGATTATTTGTGAAATATTTATTTAAGGAAATATTAAGAATCGTTTCTAAGCTCATTATGAACAGACTGATTAATTTATTTATGAAATATATAGTTAATAAGAAGTAATATTAGGCTCGGCTTAAAAGACTTAAATAGCTACCAATTGGATGCGGAGTCAGAATATGGATGTGGGTAGTTAGTGTGGTGAGGAAAGATTATTCTTACCTAAAAGATAATTTGGTAGTGAGTCATAAATAAACAGGACACATCCCAGTACCTTTCAATTAAGTAGGAAAGGTTCAAGGGAAAGGGTTTGAATTTACTCCTTACCCGTTCACCCCTTCGGGGTTCGCCAGTCGCTCATGGGGGAAACCCCCAAGACCGCGCTGGCTCACCTTTTCTCAGACTACAAGGGACGTAGTTAGACTTATCCAAAAAGTATTGGGACACATCCGGGGGAGAACTGAGCCTGACATCTCAACGATTAGAGTGGGAAAAGAGCCATATGCCTTATACAATTCCTAACAACAGTTGCGTTGGATGTGACAATTGCCGTCCCCAATGTCCTACGGGTGCAATCAAACTAGAGAACGATGAATATTGGATCGACCCTTTTCTATGTAACAATTGCGAGGGTTATTACCCAGAACCGCAATGTGTAACGGCTTGTCCAACTAATTCTCCCATTCCCTTGCAGGCCAAAAAAGGGAGATGCAAAGTCGAGCCAAGAGATGCTACTAGTTCGGACTTGTTTTCTAACGGGAAAAATAACCCATTTGCTTCAGCGATCGCGATTTGGGAAGCTTGTAACGTACTAGCGCAGCGAACATCCTTACGCTGGGAAAGCGATGAAGAAGGCTATCTGTCTTATGGTCGCCAAGTTAACCAAGGTCGAGGAGCGATCGCCTTTCATATCCAAGATCCATTCAACGTTAGCGATCGCGCCACCGAGTCAGGAGCGATCGAAGCACTGGACATCAGAGCCACTTGCATCCATCTGATTTTTGCAGCATATGCTACAGCCTTAGATCAGCCTTGGGAGCAGGAGTTTACCATTGACGAGCGGCAAATTGAAAAATATTTAGGAATGGAGAAGCGCAAAGACTTGAGCAAAAATGCCAAGTTGGCGTTAATGAAAAACATTGTGCAACAAGCTTGCTCACTGATCATTTCTATTGACTGGCCCCAACAAGGTCGAGTTCAAGGATTCTCAGTTAAAGAAAGCCGCTTGTGGCACTTAGTAGACATTCAGCACCACTTTCAAGAAGACAATCTGGGATGTAAATATCTTATCGGACTAACTTTTAAAGTAAAAGCGGGCATATGGGCACAGTATTTCTTAAACAAACAAGCATGTAAAGAGCGAACCGCATTCTATCAATACGGGAGTCTACCTAAAACGCTGTTAACTACAGTCATGAGCATTTGGCAGCAACATGAAGGAGCAGTACGATTAATGCTGTGGTTGCTGTTTAAAACCAAAATGGGTAAAGAACAACGCATCACTGTTCCCACTCTGCTGCGCGTTGCTTATGGTGAGGAAAAAGTCACTCTTGCTTCTAGACAACGGGAAGAACGCAAGCGTTTGCTACGAACTTTTGAAAGTGATTTAGAAGTCCTCAATCACTATGGAATGAAGCCAATTTTTGACCCAGTTACTTACCCACTAGAAATTCAACCATTGTGGGCCAAATTAGTTGATCTTCCCGAAGACCCAGATGAAGCATTAGAATTTTGGACTAATGACGGCGGTGGTGAAACCCGCCTCACAGACACAGGCCCCCGTGGTAAGTGGAATCTGTTAATGAATGCACGGATTTTAGCCTTTGAACTGCCATTAGAATGGGAACAGCAAGTCTCAGAATCGGAAAAAAAGCAGCGGCGAACTGCTAAAACTAGAAGGAAGCCCAAAACCACAGGTGATTTGCTAGGTGAACAGATTTTGCAAGCGCGAAAAAATTTGAATATCTCTCAAAGAGAATTGGCAAAACTTACAGGTAAGAGTCAAAGCTGGATTCGAGACGTGGAAAGTGGTCGTTTAAAAGCCAAGTTAGAAGACCAAATACTGCTACGAAAAGTTCTAAATATTGCTTAATTTGGATTTGGGATCTAAGTGAAGAGCTATCCCATTACTACTTACGCCCCAGGCGAACACATATCCAGAAACGCTTACAATTGAGTACCAAATTGCATAAGTTTATAGCGAACTCTGCGCCCCTCTGCGCTTTCCTCTGCGTACCTCTGCGTTTAAATTCAAACCCTCAATTCACCACAGTTTTACTTCCTCGCTGTACCAATCACAAATCCAAAACTAAATGTTCTTAAGCTACCACTAAGATTGCTGGTAGATGCATACCTATTTGATTATCTAGCAAAATCCAAATTTTTATACACTACAAGTGACCTCTTTGCTAGAGGTAATCCAGAGACTCGCTACAGCATATTTAATCACCACTGATTCTTGAGTAGCATTGCAAGAACTCTTAAGTTTTTGAGTCTTGGTTGCATCTTTCACAAGTTTAGCTTGGCAGGTATAAAGCGAACCAGAAGGCTTTTCAAAGTTTAGCTCAACTTTCATCGTATTATTATCCAAACTTTGCTCCAATATTTTGCCTGCTACTTTGTAGTTAAACCAATCCCATCCGTGGCGAAGAATCAGTTCTCTTTCCAAAATTTGAAGTGCAGTAGGCAAAATTCCCCAGCCTCGATAGACTTTATTCAAGCATTGAATATCGCCAGTACGAGTCAAAATTGATTTGAATGAATCTTGCTCAAGAAGACCGTAGTATCTTGCTTCTGGTAAGTCTATCACCGTTGGTGCAAACCGATGTCCACCAAAGTGAGTTGATTTCCAAATCCGCACATTATCTAAGCACAAATTAGAGATAGTAGCTGTAGCTTGAAAGTAAAAGGGATTTCCATATCTGGCACAGCACTTATCATGGCTACCGTGAGTACAAACTAAAATATCTCTGGTTATACTAGTGTTAACTTCAAAATCAGAACTTTTACCCCATAACCATTTTTGGACAACCGCTGCTACTTGCTCAATATTTGCTAGCTTAAACTCTTGCTTACGGTATCCAGTGTTTAATCCCTCTTGTTTTTGATAAATTAAAAGAGTAGTATGGTCTACTTTATGTGATAAATCATTAGCAATTAAGAGGAATCTAATTGGGAGTTTAGCACGCTTTAGTTCCTCTACTAAAATCTTCAAATTATTTGGCACCCATTTAGAATTAAAAGCTTCTGATATCCAAGGCTGAGGACACTCGACTAAAATATAAGTTTGCTCATTGGTCGCGCTACCAATAATATCTTCTCCTGTTTGCCGCGAATAGTCAGAACAAAAAAAAGTATTCATTTAACTGTACTCATTAATTGATTTTATGGACAAAGGCTATGAAAAGACGACGATTGTGTTCTGGGCAACAATTTACTTGTCTCAAGGTGATAAAAAAGAACAATGCACGTTTCTTTGTTAAAACCAAGTAGCCACTTTATAACATCATTTCCAGCTAACATCTTTCAGGTTAATAAATTCTCTACAATAAAAATACACAGCCAAGAAAGATGATTCCGTACTGGTAATGTTAATTTTATATCTTCTTTCTTTTGAAAGTTGAGAAATTTCCAAGCTCTGAAATTTAGCTTTTATGAGCTTGGTTTTCTTGACAATATTAAATATATTAAACCTTGTGCGATAGCGTCGAGAGTGCCACACAATCAACTTGCCCACAATACTTATGTAGCTAATATTACAATTAAATCTATTACTAGCAGCAAAGTATTTATTTAAAGTTTTGCTTAAATTGCCCACATAAGCAACTACGTTAGTGAGCCGATTCTGCTCTAAGACTTCTTCCACACTATCTACTTTTAATGTATCAATTAACATGGACATATTGCAAAATATTCTCAAATAGCCAGGAAAAAATAAAAACAGTTGGGTTAGGCGTACATAATTTAGTGTTCCATACTCCATGCACAAAAAGTTAATGAGCAAGATTAGCGACTAATAATTGGTGCGTCACTTAAATCAGCATTAACAAATTTGGTATTTACCCTGTTACCTAATCTAACTCCCTGAAAATCATATCAGAGTTGGATTCTGGGCATCTGCCTTGAATGTAACTGAAGTCAATAAGAAATGCAAGTTTTTGATAATATTTATGACTTTTGCTACAGTTTGTGACCTCCTCGATATTCATTAAATTTAAGCTGAACAGCCATTTAACGGTGGAGAAGGCTAACTATAACAAGCATTGTTACTTTTACTATTATAGATAAAATTTCGCAACTATGATAAATTGTTGCAACTAGTCTGAGTTAGTCCTCCTAATTGTGGAGAGGGAAAGATGAGCAGGGGGCAGGGGAAGAAATTTTTAACTCTTGACTCTTGTACAGACGCGATTAATCGCGTCTCTACCTTGACTCTTGTACAGACGCGATTAATCGCGTCTCTACCTTGACTCTTGACTAATCCTAAAATTTGTGTGTATGGCTATTGCATCTTTCTACTTTTATGCAGAATTGAATGACTTTTTACCGCGGTATCAAAAGCAGTTAAAAATATCCCATATTTTTGAGGAGAGAGCCTCAATTAAGGACATGATTGAAGCGTTAGGTGTTCCTCATCCTGAAGTTGATTGTATAGAAGTCAATGGTGAATATGTAAACTTTTCTTATATTGTGCAGGATGGAGATATTATCAATGTTTATCCAATTTCTGCTAAAGACATTACTAAACTCAGCATTTTTGTTCTAGCCAAACCGCTCAGTATTATCCGCTTTGTTTTAGATATTCATTTAGGTAAGCTAGCAACATCTTTACGACTTTTAGGCTTTGACACTTTGTATCGCAATGACTACGGGGATAAGGAATTAGCAGATATCTCCTCTAGCCAAGCACGTATTATTCTAACTCGCGATAAGGGTCTATTAATGCGTAGTTTAGTAACGCATGGGTATTATGTTAGAAATACTAACCCTCAACAACAAGTTATAGAGGTATTGCGACGCTTCGACTTGTTTAAAGTAGTATCCCCCTTTCAACGTTGTTTGCGTTGCAATGGTTTATTAGAATCGGTGGCGAAACAATCCATCATTAATAAACTACCAGAAACAGTGCGATCGCAGAATGAATTTAATCGTTGCCAAGACTGTGGTCAAATTTATTGGAAAGGGTCACATTATCAGCGATTGCAAAAGTTTGTTGACAACATACTTGACTCTAAAATAGTTGAGTGATGAGACTAACGCATCATAATTGTTGCTAATATTAGGATTTTTCATCCATCAGTAATCCATTTATATAAGTCTTCTTTGAATTGTCTATGCTATTAATCTTATTATCTTTGTCCGAACCTCCACCTTCATAAGTCTTTTTTACTTTATTTATACCCTTTCTGAGAATGCTTACACCAATATCAGGATAATCTCTGCAAGGCTGGCAATAACCTCCCAAGACAGTCTCCATTTGGGCTGGAGTTATTTGCTCCAAAAATAACCGTACATCAGTTAGATTAAAGTCGGAATCTATTGTTTTATCCATTGTTTTTATTTCTGCTATCTAGAGAGGGTAAACATATCTAAATTTTGAATTTATCGACCTTTAAAGGTTCCATAAATTCATAATAACAAAACTTTGAAAGCTGAAAACTCATTCCTGCCAACATTTGAAAAATAAGATGTGTTTGCCTTATGTCAATGAGTTATTAACGGTTATTATTTACCCACTTACAATGTTGGCATTAATTATTTGACGCTCTCCAACATTTTCTCTACTTTCCTCTTGGCTATTAAAATCGCCAGAAAGAGAATCTGGCTCAATTTGCTTGCTAACTTCTTCCGGTTCAATGGGAGCCGTTTCCTTGTCCTGAGCGAGATTAAGAGAGCTAGGAGGTTCTTTGGCGTGAGAGAAATCGATGTGTGGATTTTGTTGCTCAGAAGTCATGGATTGTTAAATAATAGAGTAATTTTCTCTAGTATTAAATGTATCTGGATCACAAACATCTTTCTTGAGAAATAAACCGAGTGTTGTGATATTTCAGGAGGAGTAGAAAAGATTATGACATTAATTTTAGCTCTCGATTTTGGCGGAACTAAACTGGCGGCGGCGACAGTAAAAGTCGGTTCTAGGGAGTGGTTAGGTTATGAACGTCGTCTATCGCCAGCTAAGGCAGATGCTAGCACTGACTTGGATATTATGCGATCGCTTATTCGCTCCCTGCTGCAAGGAACAAAACCTGCTGCTATTGGTGTCAGCTTTGGAGGACCAGTAAACGCTTCTACAGGAACTGTGCGACTATCTCATCATGTCACTGGATGGGAAAATATTCCTCTCAAATACTTGTTGGAGGATGAATTTGGCGTTTTTGTTGGTGTAGATAACGATGCTAATATCGCTGCTTTGGGCGAACATCGCTTTGGTGCTGGTCAGGGATACGATAGCCTGTTTTACATCACTGTTAGCACTGGCGTGGGTGGTGGCTGGATACTCAACGGCAAGCCTTGGCGGGGTGCTGGTGGGATGGCTGGTGAAATTGGACACATGGTTGTAGATCCTGCTGGGCCAGTATGTTTGTGTGGCAAGCGGGGATGTGTGGAACGTTTGGCATCGGGGCCTTATATGGCACAAAATGTTAGGGAAATTTTGGAAAACGTAGACGAACCGCCAAGACGAGCCAGCGCTGTGCGGGGGTTCCCCCCGTTGAGGCGACTGGCGTGCCAAGGACGCCAAGGAGGAGAGGTTTTGAGGGGTTTGGTGGGGGATGATTTAAAGTTACTGACGGGGCAGTTGGTGAGTGAGGCTGCGGCGGCTGGGGATGATTTAGCTAAGGAGGTTTTGCACAAGGCTGCTTGGGCGTTGGGTGTGGGTATTGGTAATGTGGCGAACCTAATGAATCCGCAGCGTTTTGTGTTGGGAGGTGGTGTGACGAAAGCGGGAAAGGATTTTTGGCAGGTGATGCAACAGGTGGCGCGGGAGACAGCTTTGCCAGAGGTTGATTTTGAAATTGTCCCGGCGGCGTTAGGTGATGATGCGCCATTGTGGGGTGCTGTGGCTCTTGCTTCTATGAGTAGCATCCCAAATTTGTAAATTAAAGTTTGTAGGTTGATTTTCCTGAGGTCAACTCAACTTCCGATTTAGTTTTGACGTGATGAAAAAGATATTATTCAGACCATTTGGTGAGATGACAAATTATTTACGGTATGAATATATGAAACATTTTCTTGCTCAAAGCGATCGCCTTTTTAATCATGACATTATTACATCATGTAAAATCAAGCGATCGCCTCACTCTTGCCACATCCAAAACGTTTAGGAATAGCATAATATTAACAGCCTTTATGAAGATAGAATTTTATACGAAATTTGAGTTATATTTTAACAATTAATAAATGACAGCGATGGTTATATGATCTGCTGCCTAAATCCCGATTGTGCAAATCCTCAAAATCCTAATGGGACAAACTTATGCCTCAGCTGCGGCGCAAAATTGGTATCTTTATTACGAAATCGTTACCGCATTATTAAGCTGCTTGGAAGAGGGGGATTTGCTCGCACCTATGTTGCAGAGGATATAGACAAGCTTCATGAAGAATGTGTTGTCAAGCAGTTAGTACGAGATCAATTTTATGGCGGTCGCGGCAGTGAGGCACACAAAAAGGCAATTGAGTTATTTGAGCGAGAGGCAAAACGCCTGCAAGAGCTAGGGAAACATGACCGAATTCCCACGCTGTATGCTTACTTTAAGGAAGGTGACTACCTATATTTAGTTCAAGAGTTTATCGAAGGGCATAATTTGTTGCAGGAATTAAACCAACAGGGGATGTTTGATGAAGCAAAAATTCGAGAACTATTGAGTGATTTATTACCCGTGCTAGGAGCAATACATCAGCAGCAAGTGATTCACCGAGATATTAAGCCAGAAAATATCGTTCGCCGCCAAATTGATAGCAAACTAGTGTTAATTGATTTTGGTGTATCAAAGCAAAAGACGGAAACAATAAACTCTATACCAGGAACAATCATTGGTTCGTTGGGGTATGCACCAATTGAGCAAATTCAGATGGGTGAAGCTTATCCTGCTAGTGATATTTACAGTTTAGGAATAACTTGTTTTCATCTGCTGACCAATGTTTCTCCCTCGCAACTGTGGCTGAAATACGGTTATAGTTGGGCTTCTAGCTGGCGACAGCATTTGACGCAACCGCTAAGTCAAGAATTAGGACTTATTTTTGATAAGTTGCTACAAGAAAACTATGAACAGCGTTATCAATCAGCAAAAGCAGTATTACAAGACTTGAATTCTTTACCAGCGCTACAGTCTATAATATCTCCTCCAGTAATACCGCCTGATCAACCATTACAGTTACAGCCACAACTTCAAGAGCCAACAACTAAACATATACCGCAATTATCCGCTTGGGAATTATTACCAGGAGCAGTAATCGCAGGTTCAGGTAGTTCATTCCTAGCTATCGTTCTTCTAAGTTTTATCGGAACCATTTGGATTAGCTCTGGATTATGGCTACTAATTTTAGGATGCTTAATATTTTCTCAATCTCGCGCAATTTTTGAAAAAACTTATTTGTTTGTTATTGCTGTAATAACGAATGTATTCATTGTCTTTATATTCCAAAGTTTAAAAATTATTAATCCGATACAATCGGGCATCAATGGGCTGATAATTGTAGTATTGCTAGTTATTCTCGCGGGCTTGTTAGCATTTATGATTATGGGTATTTCCCAAATAATGAATAAATTTATTTCGGAATATTTTTAATTAATTGAGGTAGTTACTCATGACAAATAAAAAAGAAAATATTCGGCTACTAATTTCTTTAGGGCTAGCAGGAGTCATGGTAGCAGCTATTTTATCGTTAATAAATAAATTTTCTTCTAACCTAACACCCTCATCAAACTCAATTCCGCTCTCATCTTCAGCGCCAAGTTTAACTTTGCCTGAATGGATGAGTTTGGGTGCAAAAATTTTGGTAACGGCAGATAAAACTGCTGATAAAGAAGCTGGAGTGCAAGCTTTTGCATCTAATGATTTTGCTACTGCTGTTAGCAAGTTTAAATCATCCCTGCAAACAAATCGTAATGACCCAGAGACATTAATCTATTTGAATAATGCCAAAATTGGTAGCTCACCAGCGCTGAAAGTTGCCGTAATTGCGCCGATTGGTCGCACGCTGAATGAAGCGAAAGAGCTTTTACGTGGAGTAGCGCAAGCTCAAGATGAGGTCAATAATAGCGGCGGAATTAATGGTGTGCCATTGCAACTTCAAATTGCCAATGTTGATAAAATTGAAAAGCTTCAAGAGCTAGATAGTGAATTTGTTAAAGACTCTAGTCTTGTGGCAGTAGTAGGGTTTAGTCGCGATGAAAAGATTTATAACGAGCGTGGTTTAGTTAGGATTTCTCCTGGAAGTCCAATGACGCAACTTGGACAAAATGAAACACAGTCTGGACAAGCAAGACACGTATTTTATGCAAGTCCAAATCGTGGCAATTTAACTCAAGCTCTTGCCGAATATATTGTCAAAAGAGAACGCCGAACAAACATCGCTATTTGTCAAGCTTCAACACAACGAGAAAGAAGCGAGGAAATTAAAAAACAATACACTAATTTCATTACTAAAGCTGGCGGCAAAGTCACTAATACAGATTGTAATTTAGACAGCCCAAATTTTAGAGCCGATGATTTCGTGACTAAAGCGATCGCAGATGGTGCAGAAGCTGTACTATTAATCCCTAGACCAGACAAAATTGACTCAGCTCTCGATGTGGCACGAGAGAGTCAAGGCAAACTAGCACTTTTTGGTTCCCAACTGATGTACGGGGAAAAAGTTTTAAAGTTTGGACAAGGAGATGTCAAAGGGATGGTTTTACCTGTACCTTGGCATCATGATGCTAATAGTAATGGCAGGGGAGGCAATTCCTTTGCTGAGAAAGCGGTTAAACTTTGGGGTGGACAGGTAAGTCCACGAACTGCTACGGCTTATGATGCACTTCAAGTAATTATCGCTGGTTTAGAAGAGGGTAGTACCCGCCAAAGTTTGCAAAAGGTGCTTTCTAATCCTAATTTTTCAGCTGCGGGAGCAACAGGAAAGATTCAATTTTCGCCATCAGGCGATCGCCAAGGTGGAGTCTTTTTAGTTAAAATTGAGCCTTGTAAGTCGAGTAAATCTTGCTCTTCTAGTACTGGCTACGATTTTGTATTGGTGCAGTGAAACTTAAACTCTCTTTCTTTAACTATGAGTTAAGAATAGACCCATCTACTTGAGTTTAAAAACTTTCTTAATTGCTGTGCAGAAATTCCAGGATTTATGCATAGAATCCTGGCTGTAATTGAAGAAAACCCTTCTAAAACACTAAGTATTACAGCAAATGAATTGTTTCAATACATCGAAAATATAGGTGCATTACCATAAGTAAATATGCAAAATAAAATTAAGTTATGTAGGTTGGGTTGAGGAACGAAACCCAACGTTTTCAAGCCTTTGTTGGGTTTCACTTCGTTCAACCCAACCTACAATTATTCTTAACTACAATTATTCTTAACCCAAGCATATTGAGTTATAGAATTGATTTTATCTCCATACTAAGTCAGAACCAAATTATCGCGGTGAATCACAGTTTCCACACCCGCATAGCCTAAAATTGTGGGAATTTCCCGTGAATGGCGTCCGCGAATTTTTTGCAGTTCATTGCTGCTGTAGTTAACAAGTCCTCTGGCAATTTCTTGACCATTAATGTCACACAATTGCACAGCGTCTTGTATATCAAACTCTCCTTCTACTGCCTTAATTCCAGCAGCTAACAAAGATTTTCCTGCTAGAGAAATTGCTGCGATCGCACCTTCATCTAAATACAATTTGCCCGCAGGTACAAGACCATAAGCTATCCAACGTTTACGCGCAGAAGTTGGTTCAGGTTGCGGTTCAAAATGCGTCCCCAGGAGTTCACCTTGTAAAATTTTTTCGATATTGTGGGGAAATCGCCCTTGGGTAATTACAGTACGTACTCCAGCCGCAATGGCAATCCTCGCAGCAGAAATTTTTGTCACCATACCGCCAGTACCCCATTGAGAGCCTTGGGAACCTGTTTGTATTTGTAATTCTGCTAATTCCTTCATGCTACTAACTAACGCGATCGGCTGGGCGTCTGGTACTGATCGCGGATCGGCTGAGTAGAGCTTATCTACATCAGTGAGCAAAAATAGCCAATCTGCTTCTACTAAACTGGCAACTAATGCCGAAAGGGTGTCATTGTCGCCAAATTTCAGTTCCTCTACTGCTACGGTATCGTTTTCATTGACGATGGGAATTACCCCCAGTCGCAGGAGTTCCTGAAAAGTGCTGTAAACATTGAGATAGCGGCTACGCTGTACTAAGTCGGTACGTGTCAGTAATACTTGGGCAATTGGCTGTTGTAAGGTAGTAAATAAATCATCATATACGCGGATTAACCTGCCTTGGCCGACTGCTGCCACTGCCTGCTTGAGGGCGATCGCCTTAGGGCGTTCGGTTAAGCCTAACCGTGCACAACCCACCCCCACAGCGCCAGAGGAAACCAAAATCACTCGATGACCCTGGCGTCTTAAATAGCAAAGTGTTTCCGCTAAAGTAGCGATGGTAGAAAGCGCTAATTGTCCGGTTTCTGGTTGGGTCAGGCTAGAAGTGCCAATTTTGACAACAATCGTTTTGGTCATTGGTCATTGGTCAAGGGTAGAGACGCGATTAATCGTGTCTGTACAAGGGTCAAGGGTCAAGGGTAGAGACGCGATTAATCGCGTCTGTACAAGGGTCAAGGGTCAAGAGTCAAAATTAATTGCTCTGGACTTTTGACTTTTGACTCTGGACTAAATTGTAAAGCGCCAGTCCCTCTATAAGTGAAGGCTGACGCTCTACGGGTTTATATTTATTTAGTATGGGTTAGGGTCTTTTTTGGCTGACCCCATGTTATTAATACTTATGATCCCCGATTTTTAGATTCCAGTAAGATTCCTTAATGATTTCTTTAGATTTATTTTCCTGACGATTTGTCAAGGTTTGCGAATCTTTGTTTCTTTGGGAGTAATGGAGGCTCCTAAGATTTCTGATATCCAGACTTCAAAATTGCGTATCGGGTGAGAGCGCAGAGCTGCGTCTGGATGAACAATCGGTTCTACCAAAATGGTAAACATTCCCAAGCGATTTCCTGCTATCACATCAGTAAATAAGCGATCGCCTACCATCCCTACTTGATGCACTGGTAGGTTCATAGACTTCAGTGCAGCCCTAATTTTGCGTCGAGAGGGCTTGGCTGCACCTAAGTAGTAAGGTAAGTTGAGAGAGCGGGCAATTCCACCAATCCGCGCTTCACTCAGGTTATTGCTCACTAAACACAGTGCAGCACAGGTGCGGATTTGCTCCACCCAACTTTGTAATTCTGGGGAAGCCATTCCTACTCTCATGGGTACTAAGGTTTCATCCACATCCAACACCAGCCCTTTCAATCCGTATCGTTGGATAATGTCCGGGGTCAGGTTCAACACTGAACCTTCTAAAATCAAGTCAGGCTGTAAGATATTGTTCCAGATCATAGTCAACAGTCAATAGTCAGAGAAACGAGGATAACCTAGTAGTTTGTCAAGTTTAAATTGATAAGTTGAGACTGACGCTTTTACACAGCGAAGCGGCAAACTCTAATAGTAACCCCTCCGAGTCTGAACATCGATATAAACCCGTCAATTTTTCACTTGCCAATATACTTATTTTAACTGATACATTTACGCGACATTTTCCCGGATATTTCTAACCAGCCTGACATCACCTTTGAGGATTCGTTCCAATAAGGAAAGAAGTTTTTTTCTTTTAAAGTTAAGTCCTCCTCCGACTTCACTAATGATTTCCGCTTGCGGGTAGAGTCCCGCAAGGGCAGCGACTGGTCTTTTGAGGTCTGGTTGTTGAGCTTTTTCAATGAACTCGAATCTAGACTTACGCTTAAGTTGATCCCAGCAGAACACATACCCTAATTAAAGCGGCGTTACACATTCTAGGGTTTCTTGACTATTGGCAAAAGGTCTATGTATATTGCGATGATAATTAAAAATCCCTAAATTAAAAATTTAAAAATATTACATTTTTAATTTTTAATCTTACTCGACTTCATTAAAAAGATGTTCCTCTAACAGCGGTTGTACTTGGCGAAACTCCTCTGGAGAAAGCAATTCAGGCTGACCTGTTTTCGATATGCGTGCAAAAAACAGTAGTGGATCGAGCGGTGTATAAATTGCATACTCTTGCTCTTCATAATAGAAGCTAGAGAGTAGCTGTAATTGCTCTGGTTCTAAATCAGCCTCATCATCATCGATTTCTAAGGTAAAGAGTTCTGATTCTTCAACCGGTGGTAAATCACCCGCAACTGTCAGAGCATAAGCTGTGTTCTTAAGTATCAAGTTCTGCTCAGAAAGTACAGCTTGTGCGGTAGCAAAAATTTGCTCAATTATGGCATCATCTTCTACCAAAAGAGCTTCTTCTTCTTCTTCCTGACCCTGCCAAACAAAAATTTCTACAGGTGAGTCTACGGGTAGAAGTAAAACGTATTCTTGCTCATCTACTGCGAGGGAATGCTCAATATAACATTCGAGCGATCGCCCTGTTTCATCGGTTAAAGTGATGGAACTCGCATGAGCGTGGTCATTTTCTTCAGGAAATTCAGAGGAAAACATAGCCTAAATGTGAAACTTTAATAAATACCAGCAACTGTCGAATCGCTTAACCGTTCAATGACAAATGATGTCAATCAAATAGCTATAGATATAGATAAAACTGCTGGGTAATCGTTCTCAGAATATCATGTTAAAAGGTATCAATACTCAACAGCTATGACTGAGCTACGTAAATTAGCTCGCCTGATATCCAACCATTGTTGCAAAATCAAAGAAGCTGCTTTCCGGTCAATCAAACCTTTATGGCGTGATGGAGAGCGGTTTTCAGCTATCAGCATTTGCTCTGCTTGATATGAAGTTAATCGCTCATCTACATATTCCACAGGCAGTTTGAGAGCCTTAGCAAGTCTTGTGGCGAACTTCTGCACATGACGCGCCTGAAATCCCAATGAGCCATCCATTGAATAAGGTAAGCCAATGACCAAGACTTGCACCTCACGTTCATTGACTATTTGTCGTATTTGCTCCACATCCCGCTCAAAAGATGTGCGCTCAACTGTAGTGATGCCAGTGGCAATTAAACCCGTGCGATCGCAACCTGCTACGCCAACACGTTTGCTACCAACATCTAATCCCAAAGCTGAAATAAACGGCTTTGGTTGCTCTTGGGCTATCACACTAGTTCTCCTGCTCTGCATCTGCTGACTCCGGCTGGCAAGATGCTTCTATACTACTGTTGTTGTTACCCGAAAAGTTGAGAGGTTCTGGCTTAGTTGGCACCGATCTATCTGACGATGGCGACTTTCCTGGTTGTACCCATGACATACCGCCTGGTATTGGTTTGCGCGCTGGTTGCAAACCTTGCAGCATCTCACTCCACTGAATTCCTTCCAAGGAGACAAATTTTGACTCCCGTAGCTTGTGCCAGACTGAGCGAGACATGATTAGCGTATGTTCTATGCGCTTTGCCCCAATTCGCTCCAAATACTCTTCTCGCTCTGGCTGATAGTCTGAGGAAGCTAATTGCAAGCCTTGTTGAGGAAAATCTTGAGCAATACGAGCCAGTTGAGACAACAACTCTGGATACAGCCAGGTATAAGCCGGATGAACCGTTAGTGTTGCGGCATGGGGGGCTTCACCTTTGCGGTCAAGTTGTACTTGAAAATGACCAATCGCTGCTTTGCGTTGGGGTTCAAATACGTAGCCACTCACTACTTCTGTTTTAGTCAGCCACTGCTTAACAGCATCAGTTAAAACGCCGAACAAACTTGTTTTAAAATCGCGGGTGTTGCGATCAAAGACCTGACGTACCAGAGGGGGCATTGATGCCGTATCTAGTTGATATAGCAATTGGGCATCAGCATTACTCACTGGCAATAGGTTAGGTAAATCTGGTTCTCCTTGTGCCAATTCAGCTAGCAATTCTGGTTCAATTTCCCAGTAGGTCATTTCCGCTAGGCGCTGAAATCCATTTTGCCGATACAGTGCCAGTCCTTCTATGTCATTAACGTTAACTTCCAGTAGCCAAGTCCGAGCTTCCAGAATTGATTCAAAGCAATGGCGCAAAAGTTGCGAACCGATTCCTTGTTTATCAACACCACGTTCCAGCATCACCCGATCAATCCGCCAAGTGCTGCGCGTCCGGTTAAACGGTGACACTTGAATTGTCCCTAGAAGCATCCGTCCTTGCTCTGCTACATAGGCACATAAGCGATACTGTAGCGGGTTAGGAAACCAACTCAAAAATTTGAGTAATCCATACCAGCGGTGTAATTGTTGCATCTGGCTTATGGCAAAACGAGCTCCTTGGGGTGTGAGGGCTGCGAATGACTCTTGATTTAGGCGCTCAATTCCTTCCAGATCCCGGTATTGGACTGGTCGGATGACAACGCTGAGATTTCGAGGAAGTAATGAAGTCATTTTGATTCCAGCCGCCATTTAGCCTTAACTAACTGCTCTTGTGAGGTACTGCTGCAATAATCTTAACGGCTTTGTGCCCTTTGCTATTGTTCCAAAAGAGTGATTTTCGTAACTGAATACTTAAAAAAGCAGACCTTGTGAGAAAACAATTAGCATTAACCCAACAATATCTGCTTTTATTTTACGGGAAATTTGGTTAAAAATTGTATAGATTATAGAACTTGCCGAGAAACTAGCTTTTCAAAATTTGCTTGGGTTTGATGGAGTAATTGCTGGCGACTATCTTCAAGTGTCTGCTTTAGGGTTGGAACCAGATTGCGAGCGTGCAGAGTCATATGAAGTTGCAGGTGGGCAACATATTCACTGATATCTTCATTTGGTGTAACTGTGCCCGTTAAGAAATTTGATTCCATTGCCACTGTGTACTCCTTTGTTAATCCTATGCCGGATCTTGACATCACTACTACTTATCACGTTGTTTAGTCTCTGTTTTCAATTTGCAATGAAGTTTAACGGTTATTTGCAATTGCGAGGGGAGCAGCACTTCGGCACTTCGGTATCGCTTAGTGACTGGGGCAAAGGGGCGAGGGAGCAGGGGAAGAGAAGAATTAACGACTTTTGACTTTTGTACAGACGCGATTAATCGCGTCTCTACCTTGACTTTTGACTCCTGTCATCTAGCAGATTATCTATACTTCAACTGCACCAAGACTCAACAAGTTCGATTTTTGGGCTTCTGTCAAACCTGTAACTCCGTAAATATTCATCGCCTCATAAAGTTGCTCTGCTTTTAAGGTGTTGATGCACTCCTTTGTCTGCACATCCCAGAGCTTAATGGCAGCATACCCATCTCCAGCAATGAGGATTTTACCTTCTGGACTGAAGGCCAGACACATCACCCAGGTATTATGTCCTTCTATGGTGACCATGCAGCTTCCATCTGCTACATTCCAGAGTTTGATGGTGCCGTCACTGCTGCTACTAGCAAGGGTACTACCATCAGGACTCCAGGCGATCGCCCAAAGCATATTTTGATGTCCTTGGAGAATATGAAGGCATTCCCCTGTTTCGACATCCCATAGCCCGATGATCCCCTCAACACTGCTACCAGTAGCCAGAGTGCGACTATCTGGACTCCATGCTACCCACCAAACCCAATTGCGGTGTCCTATGCAGGTTTGGTAACACTGTCGCGTTGCTAAATCCCAAATTCTCACAGTATTGTCAAAACATCCTGCTACCAACTTTTTACCGTCAGGACTAAAGGCAATTGACATACCTAGATGTACTGGAAAAGTATCGATAAGTTTTCCTGTGAACCTGTCCCACAGTCTAATCGTGCTGTCATAGCTGCTGCTTGCCAACAGACGACCATCGGGACTGAAGGCTACTCCAGTTACCATATTTGTATGTCCCTGTAAGACTTTGGTACAGTGACCTGTTGCTACATCCCATAACCTGATTTTTTGGTCAGCACTACCACTGGCTAGCGTGCGACCATCAGGAGTAAAGTCTACAGAAAATATTAAATCTGTGTGTCCGTACAAAACACGAGATTCACCGTCAGTCCATAACCTCACAGTTTGGTCTGTGCTACCACTGGCAATGATTCCCCCAATTTCTGAGTAATCGGGTGAGTTTAGGGGAATTGGACTATAAGCAACAGATTGAATCCAGTTATTCCTGCCTTTGAATGTTCTAAAGCACTCGCCACTGGCAACATCCCACAGCTTGAGTGAGAAGTCATCAGCACCACTAGCTAGCAGGGTTCCTTGGGGATTAGCAGCGATCGCATCAATAGAATTAATATGTCCTTGTAAGGTTCTAAGACATTGTTTGGCGGCGATATCCCAAAGACGAATCGTGCAATCTACACCACAACTAGCAAGGATATTCCCATCCCCGAGAAATGCGATCGCTAGTATCCCATTCAAATGTCCTTCTAAAACACCAACACAGACACCCCGCTCCACATCCCAAAGCCTAATTGTTTTGTCTAAGCTACCACTCGCCAGCACCCCTGATGAACTAAACGCAATAGATTTGAGCCAGTCAGTATGCCCCTGTAGAGTTTTGAGGCAGGAGCCTGTAGCCAAATCCCAAAGCTTGATAGTATTATCCTCGCTGCCACTGGCAAGGATGCCACCACTCAACGCTACAGACCAAACTCGCCTGCTATGTCCTTGAAACACCTTGGTGCATTGTCCAAGGCTAATATCCCAAAGCCTGATTTTAGAGTCAGTGCTGCTGCTAACCAATGTATTACCGTCGGGGGAAAATATCAGGCAAACGACGCCGCAGTTGTGATCTTGCAGAGTTTTCAAACACTGTCCAGTTGCGGTATTCCAAAGCTTAATAGTTTCGTCTTGTCCCCCAGTAGCAAGGGTGCTGCCATCTGGACTGAAAGCAACACACCAGATAAAACCTATATGTCCTTGACAATCAATTAACTGCTGGCCACTGCTGACATCCCACAGATAAAAACAACCGTTAAAATGGGCGGTTGCTAAAGTTTTACCATCTGGGCTAAATGCTACAGATACAACTGTAGAAAAGGTTTTAGCAAATACAGCCTTAGATAAATCAGCATGAGCAAAGTTGACTCTCTTCAAAGGAGTGTCTTGGAGATAAGCTTGCCAAATTGTTAAAGAAGAGAAGTCATAACCAGTTAAGTCAGTTTGCAGGTGACAGAGTAGATTGAGAATGTTGCCGCCTGCATATCCAGGTTCTAGTTCCAGATTAAGGGCGAAGTTCCCAACTCCTGTCGCCCTTGTGCCACGTTGCCATTTTGTGAGAAATTGCTGTTGTAGATCATGCAAAATCTGTGTGAGTCGAATTTCAATTGCTTGTTTGGTACGCAAATTTTGCAGCAGGTGCTCAATCACAGGCTGGAGGATTAGCTTAATTTGAGCAACCCGGATGTAATCTTTGGCAGTAGCTTTAATTAAAGCGTGACTGTTGAAAAAGATAAAGTTTCTCTGCGTTTCCCCAATAATTTCCGCACACACTTGCTGTATCAACTGTTCTGTGACAAATTCCATCACCACAGGTTGAAGGGTGAAGTGGAGAGGCATTTGTGGTACTGATTTTTTTTCAATTAAACTTCGTCTACCGAGGGACTCCAAAGCCTCCAACAGTTTCATGGATGAACTATGTAAAATCAAATCGGCACGCAACTCTGCCAAGGTGATTGCTTCCCGGTTGATTGCCAACCAGTACATCAGGTCTTTTTCCAATGCTGAAAGACGATGAAACTGCTGCTTTAGTAAGTCGTAAATACTACCAAAAACAGTAGAGCCGTGAATGAAAAACTCAGCAGTATTGCCATCAAATAACTCTTGAATTGTGGTAGCAATAATTTTGAGAGCTAGGGGGTTACCTGCGTAGTGTTGAATGAGGTTTTGCCAATCTGCATCTGAGCCGCAAAAGCAGGTTTTGGTTCTGACTAATTTTAAGGCAGCGATCGCACTTAAACCTGTAACCTGCCATGATCGAACTGGTAGAGTTTCCCCTTCTAAAGCGGCAATTTCCTGGGGCTTTTCCCGACTCGTCAGCACTACACAGCTTTGATGAGCTATTTCTCCTACTTGCTTGAATAGTTGTCCGTAGTTTTCATATCCAGCCTGATAATGTCCAGATTGATCCCCACTAGCTAAAATTGATTCTACGTTGTCCAGTAATACTAGGCAACGGTGCGATCGCAAATGCGCTATGAATAACGAGATGAGTTCTCCAACATTCTCCCTTAAGTCAATTGGTTGTCCGCAAGCAAAGAATTGGAGCAGGTTTGCCAGCAGTTCTCCCAGAGGCGGACTATTGCGGAGACTACGCCACACTACAAACTCAAACTGCTCTTGGATTTGAATAGCCAGTTTTACCGATAGGGAAGTCTTGCCAATTCCACCCATCCCCAGTAGTGCTACAAGCCGACAGCGCTCGTTTACAATCCAATACTCTAACTTGCTAACTTCCTCTGTGCGTCCAAAAAAAATCGAGACATCAACAGCTTCACCCCAGTCAATATGAGGTGCTGAGTCCTGAGTAAAGAATTCTCCCCCTGCCTCCCCTACTCCCCCTGCTCTCACATAATCACTAAGGGTTAAATTTAATCCAAAAGCTCTAAAGAAGTACTCAAGGCTTTGCTTGTCAACTCCTTCTTGTCGCGCCAAAACTTTGGAAACCGTAAAAGGAGCTAACTGGGTGCGGTAGCTCAACTCTTCTAGGGTGAATCTGGCTGCATCATTTTCCCGAATTTCCGCCTGATGCCTAGCCTCCTGAAGCTTTTGAAATCCTGGAAGGCTGAGGATAACACCACGCCTGCGTCTTTGCTTGTGCAATTCCATCGGATTACAAGGCTAACGCCAAGTTGGGATTAATTTTACTGGTTTTGAGGCAAGATAGCGACTTTTACTAAATTTTATACAACTTAGCGATCGCTTATTTTAGCAATGTCTAGATTTGACAACACTCCCAAGCACTTGGGTACTGGCAAAGACAAATTGTAATTTAACAAAACTTAAGTTAGCGCCTTAACACCTTTATCTTTACTTGTGCAGTTCACAAAGGTATCAGAAACTCTAGTTAACAATTCTAAGCTCTTGCCAGCGCTACTACAGCCAGAACCACAAAAGCTGCAATTATTCAAGAATTTATGCACAATTTGGAGGTAATCAACCTATGACAAACTCAATAATCAATCCAACTGAGCGTCTGGAAGTGACGCAACAACTATCTGAAAATATCATTCTCACTACAGTAGATGACCTCTACAACTGGGTGAAAATGTCCAGTTTGTATCCGTTGATGTTTGGTACAGCCTGCTGTTTCATGGAGTTCATGGCTGCTTACGCATCTCGTTTCGACATGGAGCGATTAGGCATGATTCCTCGTGCTACCCCCCGACAGGCAGACTTGATTATTACCGCAGGTACAATCACCATGAAGTATGCCCCTAACCTGGTGCGACTGTATGAGCAAATGCCAGAACCAAAGTATGTAATTGCAATGGGAGCTTGCACAATTACAGGGGGTATGTTCAGTGTCGATTCTCCCTCAGCTGTTCGCGGCGTAGATAAGTTAATCCCAGTTGATGTCTACATACCAGGATGTCCACCCAGACCAGAAGCAGTTATAGATGCAATTATTAAACTGCGTAAGAAAATTGCTAATGAAAGTATCCAGGAACGGTATAAAACTCAACAAACTCATCGCTATTACAGTATTCCTCACCAGATGAAGGTTGTGCCTCCAGTTAATGATGGGCAATATCTCAAAAGTCCAACACGTAAGGTTTTACCCCAGGAACTAATTATGGCAACAGGGTTAGAATTAGTCTCTGCATCCCAAAGCTGTATAAATGAACCTGCAATCGATACATGACAAAATAATTGCTAATTCATAATTCATAATTGATAGTCTGGGAAGTTTTGTTGGTAACTACTGTTGCTAAGGAGCAGCTTTTTTATTTCTAGCAGAGTCTTCACAGCATTAGAAGCTAATTTGTGGGTGATACTTTATGATTGCCAAATACTTTCATACTCCCTAACAAAAAGTTGCACCTGCCTTAAAACTAAATGAATCAAGGCTGGTGAAACCTTCCAAGATGAAATTACGGAATTTGCCCAGCATTGTGTTAAATCAATTCCAATTAATTCCAAATTCTTATCCCAGCTAAATCTCAATAAGTAATCATCATATCCAGGTGTATGGCACTGGATAAATTTTTCAGCGATAATGCCGGAAGTGAAACCGTTATCCGAAAGAATTTTGGTGAGAATTGCAGCTTGCACAGTATCCATTAAAGTGCCTCAAATATTTGATATGACGTTGTGCCGCTGTAAGAATTATCGGCAAGTTGTTGACAATTACACTGCTACCGTTTTAACTAAGAGCAATGCGATCGCTAGATGTACCCTACCAGTAAGATAGTTCATCCCCAGATTAATCTGCCGATACTGCCATGTCTCCTGTGAATCTACCTTAATTGGCCTATTCCACCTTGAGATGAACTCCGTGCGAAAACGGAAATCTGAGCGTAAAAGTCTTTAACAGAGCTTAGGTAAAGGATTTAGGGTGCGTTATTGCAAAGCGCGTAACGCACAATTTATAGTTTTCGGTGCGTTACGCTGCGCTAACACACCCTACTGGCGTGGCACAGCTAAAGTGATGCAAAAAAAATTGTAGGTTGGGTCGAAGCATGAGACCCAACACCCCGGCTAATGTTGGGTTTCGCGTTGCTCAAACGCCAGGTGCTACAACGGAGGGAACCTCCGCAACGCACTGGCTCCCCAACCTACACCCAATGCACTATTTTAGCTGTGTCACGCCACTACTATAGCGGTTCTCACTTGAGTGAGGTACACCAAGAAGTAATTAACCACAGATAAACACCGATAAATTTGTACCTTAGCCTACTAGGAAAGGCTATATCTTCTAATTGTTTGTGCCTGCCTACTTATCTGCTGCAATATGGCGATCGCATCACTTAATAACTACAATAAAATTACTTTGACAGCGGCAATCGCATCCACTGCGCTATCAACAATATAAACATTTTCTGACAATAGCTTTTTGAAAAAAACTTTGCTTTCCTCATCGTCAGTCAGTAAAATTACTTTCTTATTTCCTTTTAAAGCCAAGGAAATTTCTGAAGCAGTTCCTGCACCCATACCACAGGCAATTACCACATCACTAGATAGAACATTTATATTATTTCGAGCATTTCCCATATCTGTGAAAATTGCAATATCCACTGCTTGAGAAATACCATCCCGATTATTGCTGGGGAGAATGCCAATAGTTAAACCATTGCTAGATTTCGCGCCCTTACTTGCTGCATCCATTACCCCCGTATTTCTGCCGCCAGTGAGCAAAATCCATCCTTGTTGAGCAATGAGTTTACCTAATTCATAAGCGTTTTGTAAATCATTTTTCGTAGCCTTTTCTCCAGGCCCCATCACTCCAATAATGGTTTTTCTCATGAGTATTTAAATACTTACCATTGTTCAGTCCAATAGACAATTTCTGAGGCTGAAATATCAATTGCTACGCCATAGCTATCGCCGTGATTCCATTTGAAGCCGTGTCTACCCCTATCCTCTGCATCTAATACTAATATTTCATAAGTGGCAGGAAAAGAATCAGTAGATGAGTCACTGGTGTAGAAGAAAGTTGTTGGCACTCCATTAGGTTGGTTAGCGTGGTCGTTTGTGTTACCACCTATATATTCACGTTTAGCGATACTTTTGTATTGTGAAAGTAATTTTTGGATCTCTTCTGGTGACTGTTTCAGCTTGACCTGAAAATAACTGCTTCCTTGCAAAAATCCTGGGGAGTAGGCCAGGCGGACACCTTTAGCATCAGCAGGAATTTCATTGGGAAAATGTTTTACTTGGTTATTATTAGACCACAGTTGATGACGAATTTCTCTATAGCGTGATGTCTCAGTAATTAACTCTGATTCACTGTTACTGCTAAAAGCTTTTCTGAGAAAAAAACTTCCCCCGATAACGCCAAGACTGCCAACAGAAAATAGAATGATCATGGCGATTTTGACAAGATGCGCTCGCTTTATCAAGTTGGATACGTCTAGATTTTATAGTCATATAACCAACTACTAAACTAAATTCGGAGTATTTCGGAGATAGCCTCAGAAATATTGACGAAAACTTTGCGTATTACGGAGAAATACAGGGCTATTGTAAAATTGTTGTGAAGAAATTCAATGATTATCTAGTCAAAAACCGTAACTCAAGGAAGTATCAGCGATCGCTGACCAAGTTGCCGTCATGCAGTAAGGTAGATTAGACTTCTTGCAAAAGTCGTTCTTTTTGCGTTCTTCTTTGCGTCTTTGCGCCTTTGCGTGAAACAAAAAAATATTTATGCAAAAGGTCTATTAAAGCAATTAGGGACACCAGAAGAAATTTACACCCAGCCAGCCTCTGGCTTTGTCACCCAAGCGAACTTTCTGCAAACTAGGCGCAGGGGAAATTTATGAGAAACAGAGGTTGGATGTTTTGCGCTCAGGAGTAAGGATTTAGAGAATGGTATTCATTCATTCTTACTACCCTGCGGAAACCCGCCTGGAGGGCATTCACAGCCTTAATCCTGACTTAGACAAAGGAGATTTGATGATTCGGGAAGCCCCGTAGATATTTTGAGGATTATTGCAAGCACACCAAAATTGAAAATTTTTAGTTTAAAGTTAAATTTTTCTAGAAATTAGCAAGGGTATGTTTTTCAGCCTTTGCTTAACGGCTTTGCTATTTGTGCAGTCATATAAAATTCTAATAATGATTTAAAATAATCATATTTTCTTAGTTAAAAGGAATAACAATGGGAATCTATCGTTTCCTGTTATCAATTTTGGTTGCGATAAGTCATACAGGAGTTCTTATAAACGGCTTAAATCCGGGAGTGATTGCCGTAATATCATTCTTTATTATAAGTGGATATGTGATGACAGCTTTAATATATAAAAATTATTTCGATATCAAAAAAATTGTTTGGTTCTATCTAGATAGGATTTGTAGAATTTATCCGCAGTATTTATTTAACATAATAGCAGTCTTAATTATTTATTATTTTTTCGGATTAAACTCACATTATCTAAGTCAACCTTCAAAAAATGGATTCATCCAAAATATTTTGATAATACCTATGGGATTTTATATGATTCCTTGGGTAGGAGATAAATTTATGATTATCCCACCTGCATGGTCGCTAGGACTTGAAGGATGTTTTTACATATTAATTCCATTTATTTTAATATATAGATTACAAAAAACTTTTTTTCTGTTATCATATATAGTTTTTTTAATGGCTTATCTAGGAATTATTAACACAGACTACTTTGGTTATAGATTAATATTTGGAACAATCTTTATGTTTCTTTACGGTAGTTATTTATATAAAAACAATAATATAAATACTAATCAACCAGTAAAGTATACATTGATTTTTTCTTGTTTTTTATTTACAACAATTTTTTTAGATTCCCGCTTAATATTGCCTTATAACAGAGAAGTATTAATAGGATTAATACTAGGAATTATAATTATACGTTTATTATTAAAATTTAAAATAACATATTTAGATGACTTTTTTGGCAACCTATCTTATGGATTATTTTTATCTCATTATTTAGTCATTTTTGAGTTTGAGCAACTGGATATAAATTGGGATTTTAAATCTATTTTATTAATGTTGTTATCTTCTACATTTCTTTCAGCAATAGGATTTTTCTGTTTTGAAAAGCCAGTTATTGCTTGGCGTAAAAAAATTAGGAATCAATGTACTTAAAGGATATTTTTAGACTATCCCTCTTCTGTCACTTTCCGGAATAAGCAAGTAGTAAATAAGTTAAATTATCCAGAAGAATAACCAGGTTTAAATTGATTCATTGCAGCAATTAAATGATTGAATCCTAGCAATAAATGTGAATTAG